>LGVF01084411.1_pt1 | contig 41618 bp, 62 predicted proteins | sample 469901 | NCBI WGS metagenome assembly LGVF01 (sample SAMN03893561, study PRJNA290197) | marine sediment metagenome | material: sediment; isolation source: combined push core samples #3730, #5133, and #5579 collected at Hydrate Ridge | place: Pacific Ocean: Hydrate Ridge
AAAAAAAAAAAAAAAAAAAAAAATAATACTAGGTTTGTTCGACGGTGCGAACAACTGCTGAATTGTCAGAGTTTCTAAGTTTTTAAAATCTAAGCTTTGTCCTGTATTCTTTTCAAATCTTTTCTTGATTCAAATCTTTTCTTGATTCAAATCTTTTGCTTAGTTCGTTCATTTATCGAACAACGGAAGTTTTTTGAAAAGTTTGCTTGATTCTCAAAACCATTGGGACACCACCCATTCAATATGATAAGACACGATATCATTTATCATATCATTATTTTTAATCACAGGCGATTTAAGGCCGATGGGCATGAGGGCATGCTACTATATGGTGATTTGATTTGATGCGATGTGTGGTGTCCTGAGGGCGCCTGATTGGATATTCGCATGAAATGATTGATGAAAAGCCAATAAAAAACCCATGCCAAAATAAATTGACATGGGCTTGATTCACATTTACCGGTGGTTAAATTATCTTTTCTTTTTTGTAAGTTTTGCTTTTGCTTTTGCTGCAAAGGCTAATGCTTCTTCGATAGTTGTAAAGCCGAGGGCTGTAGCACTTGCCCTAGCTGCTTTCCCTGCGGCGGCATCAACTTTTACCTGTGCTCCTGCACCGGTTGCACGATTTCCGGGTTTATAATCATCGGCAAGTTTTTGGCAAGCTTTATGCTTCTCCACATCGTAAACATCATCGGTCAAGATCGTCCCATAAGCCGGTGCATGGCTAATTTCCATGATACCTTTTTTGACAAAGAATGCAAGATCTTTGCCGTATCTTGCTTGCGCTTCTTCATCTGTTGCCGGTACATTCCACACAATTTCAATCCTGTTTGTTGCTCCCTTTTTAGATCCTGCTTTAGCAATAAAGGTTTTTGTGTTATCAAACTCGATAACTGCGGGATGAACGATCTTCTCAACTTCTACTTTTGCCTTGGTTGTTTCGTTTGTTTCGTTTGGCATGATAGCCTCCTTTAAATAAAAGTGAATAAATGTAAATCATGTAAACAATATAATGGTTATTTATCGCAATGTCAAGCTTTTTATTTGATTATTTATAAAAAAGATCTGGCATGATCATTGCATACAATTTAAATAAAACCTTGGCATAACCTTTGCAATTGCAAGAAGCATACCATATTGCTGGCACACTTTGTGCTATTGCAAGCTTTATGCCATAACCTTAGTTAAGATTGGCCTGCCAGTGTTCCACGTGAAACAATTTATTTGTCTGCTTGTGTTTTGAGCGAAGCAAATTTTTTATTTTCTGATTTAAATTTTTTGGCCTGGGGGGTTTTCAAATTGACCAGGAGTGTAAAGGACTGCGAAAAATCACTTTTCAACTTTTTGGATTATAGGCAAGTGTTGAAGGCACATCGGCAGAGCCGAACCTCAATCCCTCAATTTGTTCGATTGTCGAACCAACCGAGGCAAATGGGCTGAATGCTTAGCCTCAGGCATTAATGAAAATAGTGGGACACTGAGGGTTGCGGGCATTAATTAAATAATTCATAATGTATTTACGATTAAAAATATTTGAAAGAGAAGGCAAGAAGAATGATTGAAACTATAGGAAAAAATATCTTTGCGGGGATGGTTATTATTACATTAAGATCAAATTGCCTGATGGAAGCACACAGACTCAACTTTATTCGAGATATCTGGTAGAGCGAGCTCGAGGAAGGGCTCTACCAATCAAGAGTGTTGTTCATCACGTAAACGGAAATCCTTTAGATAACCAGCTTAGTAACTTGGTTATCTGTGAGGATCAAGCTTATCATGCTCTTTTACATCAGCGATCAAGGGCTTTAGCCAAGAAAAAAGCAAAGTTTCCTTAACAACCTGTGTGCTAATTTTATAAACAGAGAAAGCTCAGAGAAAAGACTTTAGAGACTCATGCCAAATCCAAAGATTCTGATAAATTTGCTCAAAGCAACGAAGGGAGCCAAGAAGATTCCTTTGCCTTACAAGAAGTGGGCAGAGCCAAGGCTCCTTGATCTTCCTTCAGGTCTCGCAAAGAGGGTAAGATATGAAGGAGTTCAAGAAAAGTTTTTAGGAATGAGTAAAGAAGGAAAGATTTTGACCAAGCCTGGAGCCTTTACCTTTACGGATCTTAGAGGTGGAAGCACTTTTATGGTGCCTCTGGAAAAAGATCTTAATTGGGAAGTTTGGAAGACTCTCCAGAAGATGGATAAGCAAAATTTTTCAAAGGGAGGCAAATAAAAATGGGCAGACCAGCAAAGATAGAACTTCAAGGAGAAGGCACTCGGACAATAGACAAAATGAAGCTCAATCAGCTCAAAGGCCACCATCGATCAATGGCCAGAGACTATGTCTCGGGAGGTTTAAGAAATAAGGAGCTTGCCGAGCTTTATGATATGACTGCTTCACAGATCTCAATCATAGTCAATTCCCCACTTTTCATCGCTGAAACTGCAAGATTGGAAACTGATCTTGAAGATGATATGATTAATCTGAGGCAGGAGTTTAGGGTTCTTGCTCCAAGGGCTCGGCGAATCATATCAAGAGAGCTGGGGGGCGATTCTGATAATTTTGCCGAACGAAAGCATCAGACTTCTGTAGCCTTTGATGTCTTAGATAGAGCTGGCGGAGGCTTGAGACCTGTGCCCGAAGGCGGAGAGGTTCATCTGCATAAGCATGAGGAAGTTCATATTCATCAGATGACTGACAGCGAATTGGCAGAAGATGTACTGGGCTTGGTGGAAGGAGTTTAAGCAATGGGAACTCTGGGAGATTTTGTCGCAAAGAAAAAGAAAACTCTTGAGCAAAAGAATTTTACCAAAGTTCTAAAGATCTGGGCTGCACCTCGAAAGGCTGGCTCAAGGCTTCTCATGGGTGAAGCAATAAAAAAGAAAAATCTCCAGAAGATAACTAAGAGATATAAGGCTCAAGGATATTCTGTGCTTCCAAAGACTTCTTCCGGAGGCCCGGATTATAGAAGTATGGCAATTAAGCTGAGGACTCCAAAGCTCAAACAGAATTAAGTTATGGAAAAATCTTATCTCCAGAAATTCAAAGATTGGGCACTAAGCGGAACAAGTGAAGCTGAGGCTATGGAAGGTAAAATCTTTCAAAAAGTGCTTAAGCAACTTGTTAAAAGCAGAGCAGAAGATAAAGCAAGAGTCTTGGGAAAAACTTCAAAACAACAGGCAGAAAGAATAAAAAAATTTGGGAAGAAGAAGAACTTTTGGGTAAACAAATTACTGATTTTACGCAGAGCATAGAAAAAGATTACCCTAAAACATTTTTTGGTCCAGTGAGTGAGATTAAGTTAAATTCTTTGATACCTTACGAAGGAGGCATGGACACAACCACAGGAAAAATGACTCTTCGATCTGATCTTTTTGATCCCAAAGAATGGGACTATTTAGAAAGAGTAATTACACATGAGGCTTCTCATGGAGGTCAGTTTTTTCCGGCAAAGTTTATAGGGCAAAAAGCGCCGGAAGAGACAATTAAGCTCTTAAAATATCTTGATCGTTTTCCACCAAGTAGTTATAAAAAAGCTGCTCGAGCTAAAAATTGGCATAGCGCTGATATTGATCCAGCGGAAAGACACGCAGATTCAGCTGCTGCGTATGTGGCTGGACAGATAAGAAAATTTCCTAAAGGCTTTAAATATAAAACCAAAGATGAGTTTTTACCTTTATTCTATAAAAAGCTACAGGATGAAATTTTAACCACTCCTTCCCGTGTGGGTAAGCGTTTTCCCGAGTTCGGTAAAGCTATTAAAGAAGTTAATATAAAACCTTTGGAGTACAGTGACTGGCAAAAAATTTTCAAGGACTTACAATAAGTAATGATCTTAAACTGTCCAAAAACATATCGAGAGAATCTGATCTTCCGGAGAAAACTTCTCTCTCAAGCTCAAAAAGATCTAATCTTCAGAGAAAAACTTAGAGAACTTTTTCATCGAGATGTTCTCTTTGCATTTAATTCTTTCTTTTACACACTGGATGTACGAAGAAGACCTTATCATAATCAACCGTTCTGCACCTATGCTTACCAAGACAAATCAATTTTGTCCATAGTCAACGCTATAGAAGATCATAAGGATCTGCCTGTAGAAAAATCTCGTGACATGGGAGTCTCATGGATAGTAATCCTTACTTATCTTTGGTTTTGGCTAAAGCCTGCTGGTGGAGCAGATTTTCTTTTGGGCTCAAGAGTTGAAGACTATGTAGATAAAAAAGGCGATATGAGAACGCTTCTCGAAAAGGCTCGTTATGCTTTCTATAAGCTCCCACTGTGGCTCAGGCCCAAAGGCTTCAACAAAAAGACTCATGATAACTTTATGAAACTTACTAATCCAGAAAGCGGAGCAACAATCACAGGTGAAAGCAACAACGAGAATTTTTCTACTGGCGGCAGATACCTCTCTGTCCTTTTTGACGAGTTTGCTAAATGGAAACTAACTGATGTTGCAGCTTGGACAGCAGCCGGAGATGCTACTCCTTGCAGGATTCCAGTCTCTACACCTTTCGGAGTAGGTGGAAAATATTATGATCTCGTACATAGCTCGAAAGAAAAGCTTAGGCTTCATTGGTCAGATCATCCACTTAAAGGTGCTGGAGCCTATTGCTATTTTCCAAGGAGCCAAGCCTTGCTCGACGCTTGGGATGGTCGTGAAGAATATTGGATCCGTAGCCCTTGGTACGATAAAGAATGTCTTCGAAGGACTGAAGACGAAATAGCCCAAGAGCTTGACATCTCTTATCTTGGTGCAGGCAATCCAGTCTTCAGGGGTAAGCAAGCTCGCCGGATTCAGGTCATGATTAACGCTAAGAAAATTCCTTATGGCTGGAGAGAAATTGATCTGGGTCGAATGGAGCTTAAAGCTATAGATGAGCCTCGGGAAGAAGAAGGAATCTTAATCCTTTGGGAAAAGCTTTCAGAAGAGAAAGATTATATCTTAGCCGTAGATGTTGTTGAGGGTGTTGAAGGTGGAGACTATGCAACGATTAAAATTCTTAATAGACAGAGTAAATCTGTTGCTGCTTCATATTTTTCTAAAATTGACGAGGTTCAATTAGCCCGAGTCATTGCAACTTTAGCTGCTGAGTTTGGATCAAATGATTATTCTTGGTTGGGAATTGAGACAAACGGCCCAGGCCTCTCCACTTTTGATCTGTGTACAGAAACATATGGCTTAAGCAATCTCTTCATGATGCCTCAATACGATTCAGCTAAGGAAAGTATTTCTTATAAAAAAGGCTGGCGGACTACGGCGACAAGTCGAAATCTTTTAGTCTCAGGCATCGTCGAATGGCTAATCGAAAAGGTTGGTTGGGCTGATCCCAGATGCTGCAGAGAGCTTCAAGGACTCATCCGGTCGAAGACTGGAAAGCCTGAAGCTAAAGCCGGTATGCATGATGACGAGTTTATTGCCTTAGGCATTTGTCTTCAAATTGATCAGATTGTTCCAGAGAGGAACTTGGTGCCCTTAGCTCAGACTCTTCCCGAAGATGATCGGGAACAATTTTTCCATTTCGGTGAAGCAAAGATTCCTACAACACAAGAAAGATGTTTAGAAACTATTATGGCAAACAAAAGCCTAATGGCCGACAATGAGCTTTTATTCTTCGATCATGCTTAAGTTGTTCGATTAATGAACGAAATCTTAATTATATTAATTATGTAAAGAGAAGAAGGAGGGAAGAGAGATGCCTTGGACAGCAATTTGTGCGGATAATGAATTGGATGGAGAAACTTATGAGACTCCGATTATTTGCTTGAGGGATAAGCTTGAGCATCATAGTCTGGAGATTGAAGTTTCAGCAGGAGCAGGCTCGGTTGTGATTACTCCTTACACGAGTATTTCGGGGAAAAGTTGGAAGAACGAAGGAGAAGTGGTAACAGGCTTTGGTACTGGAAGTGGCGGAGATTCTGATGGAATAGAGATTGTGGATCTTTTACTAAGCCCGGCAGAAAGTATTTACTTCAAAGTTGTGGCTACAGGAGCAGCTACGATAACTCTTTGGTTTGCTCAAAAGTAGAGAGAGGAGGAAAAAGAAATGTTTAGACCAGGAATAGCTAGTACAAATCTTATTCAAAAGGTTAGTACAACTATAGTAGCCTTTAATGCTATTGCAGCAACTACACTTTATACTGTTCCAGCAGGAAAAACATTTGTTCCTGCTGTGGCTATTATTAGAGCCGGTGCAGATGCCGGCGCAACTGATGTTACCTTTGGAAGAGTCGGAGCATTAACAGATTGGCTTGGGACAATTCAGCTTGATAATCTTGACGCTGACGGTGATCAAGTTAAAGTCGAAGTAACTAATGCAAATCCTCCGAGTAAATCAAAGACTTATGCTGCCGGAGTAGTCTTTCAAATTGATGTTACAGTGGCAGCAGGTGGAGCAATTAATCGTATAGATTTATTTGGATACTTAGTATAAGAATTAAATTCTCAATAGAGAAAGGAGAAAAGAGAAATGGGAGTTAATATTGAAAGACTCAACGCAGAGTTTACTAATCTGGATGTTGAGAGTCGAGCAAGAATCGGGAATACCTATTGGGTTGGGAAAGATCAGACTGTCCAAGGCGTAATAGACGGTTGCTCAAACCCAACGGAGGATAATCCATACGAAGTATGTATTCCGTGGAACAGAAGAAACGAGGGTTGGACGGATGTAGATCATGTGACTGTGGCTACATTAAGCTACAGTACCGTCACTCTTGATTATGCTGACGATAACGCAGCAATAAAGGGAGGTCTTACCTGTGGTAGACTTTATCATGTGGCGGGGGACGTGAAAGTATTGGCGAAGAAAATATTGATAATGAAAGATGCTGATGCAGATCAGACAGTAGGAATTATTCTCTCATTGCCTGCGGGTAAAAGCTTGGTCATCGATCACGGAGATACTAATTCTACTAATGTTTCTGGGCCGGAAACAATTGTAACTCATAATGTCACTTATGGTGACACAAATGCACACGAGATTCTTATAAGCGGGGATTTAGATAGTGTTACTTATTTTATGATCGAGAATGATCCGATATCAAGAATTTACAATATTCATTACTTGCTAGGCGTTACTTACTTGAGATTAAACGATAATCTTTTAACAGGTATAGGTGATGTTTCTGCTTTAACAAGTCTTACTTATCTGAGATTAACCAATAATCTTTTAACAGATATAGGTAATATTTCTAATTTAACAGATCTCATTACCGTGTATTTAAGAAACAATTCTCTAACGGATATAGGTGATATTTCTGGTTTAACTGATATTGTTACCTTAAGATTAGACGACAATGCTTTAACAAGTATAGGTAATGTTTCTGGGTTTACGGGTCTTACTTCTTTGTACTTAGACATCAATTCCTTGTCTTCATTCACTTTATCCAATACAATAGATCAGCTATATGAAAACCGAATAGTTCTTGGAGCAGCTTCATGTGCGATTAAAATCGAGACAAATATAGATACACCTTCATGTGACACTGACGCAGTTGCTAAGATTGAGGGAACCGGAGATTATCTTAATGATGGGTTAAAACAAGCTGGATGCACAGTTACTTATGACGCTTAGGAGGGGTTATGCAAATAGTTGAGATTCCGAGAGATGAAGATTTGAGTGTGGTTCAGTATGAAAAACCAGACAGAAGTATTATAGATCTGGTAACCACTGAAGATGATGTAAAAGTTGCGACTTTGTTTGAGATTCACAAAGAGACTTCGCTGGAAGTTTATGTATCTAAGAATAATTTGATACCGACAAGTCCCGAAACAGGTGGGGCTGAGGCAGGGGCAAAATGAGAAAACTAATCCTAACAATGTTTATCCTGTTCCTGCTTCTGGTGGGAACAATATCTAATGCCGCAGAGGTAACGCTTCAATGGGGGGCTTCGATTGATGTGTCTTATCTTTTTGGTTATCGAATCTACATGTCTGACACACAAGGCCAGTATGTTCTTGTTTCAGAAAATCCCACAACGAATAACATGGTGGGTGATGTAGGAAAAGATGTTTTAACCTTTACCATAACTGTTCCAGATGAAGCAGGTAAGTATTGGTTTGTTGTCACAGCTTATAATAATTTGGAATCTGAAAAGAGTAATGAAGTTTATTGTAATATAGTCCCAAGACCTGCGCCGCCTAATAGTCTTCAAATAATTTCTTCTGATTGCATGGGGGATTTGAATTTTGATGGAGATGTTGACGGGAATGACTTGACATTATTCTCTAAAGATTTTGGTAGAACTGATTGCTCTGGAAGGCAGTAATGCCAGGGATAGATGAACTAAGCAGAGTGATAGGAAGCCTCGAGTCAAGCATTCAGACTCTTTTTCGCAAGCATGATAATTTATGCGGAGAGATAAAAACTTTGAACAATCTCATGCAAAAACGAAAGTTGTGGGATTCTGTTAAGATTGTAACCGGAGCTTTTCTTGGAGGGGCTTCTGTTGTTATCGCGAAACTTGCCTTGTGGGGAGGGAAGTAATAAGAATGAAACAACTTTCAGAAAAAAGTTTTCGATATACAGTAGGTTTTCTATTTGGTTTAGCATTAATTACGTGGAGTTATATTGTATACGACTGGATATTTTGATAGGAGGCATTTTGAGCAACGATCAAAAAATAGAGCAGGTTTGTCGCGAACTGGATGTAATCTTTGACGATATGCGAACTTTAGTTTACGAGGTCAGCAGGCATACTTTAAAGGTTGATGCAAAATTTAATGACAAAAGGTCTCTTCCTTCTTTGGCACAAACACTGGGAGTGATGGTTAGCCAGCTAAATGCTTTGCGAATAGACCTTGTAAAGATCAGGGAAGCAGAACAACTCGAAGAAGCATAGGAGGCAAGATGAATACTAAAGAATATATTAAGCAAAATGAAGGTCTTAGGTTTTTTCCTTATAAATGTACCGCAGGAAAGCTGACTATAGGCTGGGGAAGAAATCTTGACGATCAAGGAATTACGTTGAATGAAGCAGAATTTATGCTTAATCATGATATAAATCTTTGTATTAGTTCTATTAGAGAAATCTTTGGAGATCCACTTTACTGGACTTTTTCTGACAGTGTGAAAATAGTTCTTACGGATATGATGTTTAACCTGGGAGTTACTCGGTTTAAGAAATTTAAGAAGATGATACAAGCGGTTAAAAATGAAGATTGGCCTGAGGCTGCAAAGCAACTTTTAGATAGTCGCTATGCTAAACAAGTTCCGAACAGAGCAAATAAAAATGCAGATGCTATGAAGAGAGGCTAAGATGGAGATTCTTTTAAATCTTGATAAGTTTATGTTTGATATAATGTCTGGAAGTGGTTTTACAATTCTGGCCTTGTTAGGCATTCTGAAAATTTTGGCCAGAGAAACAAAATGGTCGGGAGATGATAAGATTCTTGAAATGCTTTCAGGAGTTCTGGGCGGATTTTCAAAGACAAAGAGAGCAGCGAACCAACTATTGGGAATGGCAAAAGCTGATACAGAAAAACTGAGTAAATAATAAAGGAGAAATAATCATGCCGAAGAAAAAAGCAAGTTCGAACTTAAGTAAAAGTCAAAAACGTGTAAGTAAGCTTCCTTTAGGCCGTGGTACTCTAAGTCAAACAGCATCAAAGATAAAAGAACGTAAAGCAAAGCAAGCCGAAATAATGAGACAACTAAACAAATGATTTCTTGAGTCGTTCGATTTTCGAACAAACTAAGTGTAGAAGAGTGGAGGCTATATGTTTGGACAAAAAGATAAGATGATTGAGATTCAGAATATGCTTCATGAGATTCTCAATAAGCTAAATTCTGAAGCGGGAGTACATGAGATTCTGGAGAGAAGGATCATGGCTCTGGAAGAAAAAGAAAGAGAACTTTTGGATAGACTAATGGCTAAGGATTATGGTGAGTTTGTTCTTGGACAAAATGTTTTGAGCGAAGAAAAGATTGCTCCTGAAGAGTTTCTTCCTGAAGCACAAGAAGACAATGCGGGATCGATTCTGGAGATTAGCTAATGCTAAGGGAAAAGAAAAAAGATGAGCTTTGGTCGAAGCTGACTGATCTTAGAGATATTGGAGCTGAGGCAAGAAGGCTTCACGAAAGTCAATGGATTATTAATCTGGCATTTTTAGCCGGCAAGCAGTATACTTATTTTAATAAATCCAGTCATAGTCTCATGGCTTTGAAAGCTATTCCTCGAAGAATCAGAAAGATTGATAATCAACTTTGGCCCAAAGTAAGACGACAAATTTCTGATTTTATTAAGACTCGGCCTGAAATGTCTGTTGTTCCAAATACTGTGGATGATGAAGATATCAAAGCTGCTAAGATTGCTGATAAAGTGATTAGAGCTTTCTGGCAGAACAACAAGATGCGGACTAAGGTTAGACAGATGGGAGGCTGGATCTTTGGGACTGGTAATGTTTTTATTGACGATAGATGGAATGAGAATCTTGGGCCAACAAAGGTAGGAGAAGATGGAAAACTTTATTATCTGGGAGATGCTGATTGTGGTGTCTGGAGTCCTTTTGAAATTTTGCTACCACTTACTTCAACGGGCTCTGTAGAACTTAATGATCTGCCTTGGATTATTAAGACTAAGTGGCGAGGCTTAGATTGGCTCTTGGCACAATATAAGAGAGGTAACGAGGTTCCAGAAGAGTCTAAGACTGGCGCTATGCTTGGTCATGAACTTATCACCGGAAGAGCAACTTCTGGTCTTGGAAAGATTAAAGGAGCTCAACTTTTAGAACTTTATTTGAAGCCTTGCTTAGAGTATCCTAAAGGACTTTTTTTATCCGGAGCCAATGGAGTAATTCTGGAAAAAAGCAATTGGCCTTTCTTAACATTCAATCTTGAGCATTTTAAAGATATTGATCTTCCGGGACAGTTTTATGGTAAAGCTACTATGGAAGATGGGATCGCTCTTCAGAAGACTTGGAATCAGACGATATCAAATATAGAAGAATACAACCGGACTCTGGGAAAAGGAAAACTTTTATCTCCGTTGGGGGCTAAACTTAGTGTTGAACCTGATAATGTTACTGGGGAGATTATTCATTATAAACCTGTCTTGGGTCATAAACCTGAGCAGATGACTTTGAAAGGCTTGCCTGGGACTTATAGTCTTATCTTGGAGCTGACTCGAAGCTCGCTGAATAATCTTTTTTCCCAGCACGAGGTTACTCAAGGAACTAATCGCTCGGATTTGAGAAGTGGGGAAATGGTTTCACTCCTCAGAGAGCAAGACGCTCATGGACAAATTCCTACTCATGCTATTTATGAAGAAGGTATGAGTTCAGTTACGAGTCGGATTTTAAAAAGAATTCAAAGAGGATATACTCAGGAAAGAACTTTATCTATTGCCGGCAAAGATAATGAGTATGATGTTTTTATTTTCTCTGGGGCTGATTTAAGGAACAATACTGATGTACGAGTGAAGTCTCAGAGTTCACTTCCGGATTCAAGAATTGCTCGAGAAGCAATGATCATGCAAAGGTTTGAGAAAGGGCTCTATGGAAATCCACAAGATCTTGAGGTTCGAAGGCATGTAATGAGGCTTCTGGATGATGCAGTTATTAAAGATATTTACAGCCATGTAATGAAAGATGAAAAAGTTGCTCGCTGGGAGAATCAACTTTTGATGAAGCATGATATGAATGTAAATACTTATGATGATCATGTGGTTCACTTGAGAGAGCTTAATGCTTTTCGGAAGAGCATGGACTATCAAAAGATTAAGCTTAATAATGTTAAGCTTTTCAGCGAACTGGAATCGAGATTTATGAAGCATGAGTTTGCTCATAAAGAATTTATTAAGCAAATGATGCAAGATCAAATGAAAGCAGAGGAGGCAGCTGGTGGAAAAAGTCAAGGGAGTAGATAATTTTATACTGATGTGGAATGCTTTGATTAAGAATTTGATTGAAGTTGAGAAATGTTGGCAAGCTCTTACTAAGATGAAAGAAAAATATGATCTTACTTTGAGTTGTTTTTCAGAAGAGAGCCAGAAGATTTTGTCTAAAGTTAATCTGAGATCAAGGTTTGTTTTAGGCATACCAAGCTTTATAACTTTTATTGCTACTTCTGGCTCATTAAGTGATTGCGTAATTCGACAAAGAAAAGAAAAGAAGGAGGCAGAAGATGAGCGAGGATAATAAAAACGAAGATACTAAAATAGTGCTTAAAGATAGTGAAGGCAACGAAAAAAATTATACTGCTGGAGATGTTGAGACTCTTCTCAAAACGAACACGGAGCTTTCGGGAAAAATTGCTGGAGCAGAAGGTTTTAATAAGACACTGGATAAGTATGGAACTGACCAGGAAACTTATTTGAATAATGCTGAAGCAGCTTTCGGAGTGATGTCTGAACTTATTGAGAAAGGACTTATTGACGAGCAGGGAAATGTTGTTGCTAAGAAAGAAGATGGGAAAACTGGAGATGCTGGAGCCAAAGGCAATGAGGATGATTTTCTAAAGTCCTTAGGCTTTGGTTCCGACGATAAAGGTGGTGGAGATAGCCAAAGTAAAACTCTTCAAATTGTCTCAAAAGTTGTCGATACGAAACTTGGGGGCTTGGTAAAACAAATTGAAGAGCTTAGTTCTGGTCAAGCCGGTCTTTATCGAGCACAGTTAAAGTCTACAATTCAGGCTAAACATTCTTCTTTTACTGACAATGATGTTTCAAGACTCTTTGGTATTGCTTCTGCAAATCCTGGAAAAGATTTGTGGGCTCATGCCGATGAGCTGGCTAAGAAAAAAGGAGATAACTCTAAGAAAACAAGAGAGCATTTTGCAAAAGAGTTTGGAGTAAACCTTGACGAATTTGATGCTAATAAACTAAATGAACAAGATAGCAAAGGTGGTGGAACTATTGCTGCTCTTAAAGGAAAGAAATTTGTTTTTCCTTCAAGGGCTAAAAGACTTGGGCTTAAAGATGTTGTGAGTCCAAGAGAAGCTATGGTTTCTCATCTGAAAGCTAAAGGAGGGAACAAGTAATGGCAAGTTATACCGATGCTGCTTCCCTTGTTAACAGTACTGAACTGTTGAAAGATTTTTATCTGCCTGCAATACAGGATCAACTGAATGGAGATAATATTCTTTCTGATAAGATCGATGTTAACGAGACAGATGTAAGCGGCGAAATAGCAAAGATTGAATGTCACTTTGGCAGAAACAAAGGTGTAGGTGCAAGAGGAGATTTTGCTCTTCTGCCTGATCCTGGACGCCAAAGATTTAAGAAAATGGATGTGCCTATGCGAAAGCTCTACGGAACTGTTGCTTTCTCTGGGCCAACTATAGCTGCTACTCGAGATGAGAAAGGAGCTTACTCGAAAATTATCGACACTGAGATAATGGGTGTCACTAATGATATGCAGAAGGAAGTTAATCGTCAGCTCTGGGGCTGCGGTTATGGGATTCTGGCTCGATGGCGTTCAGGTGCCGCAACTGCGGTAACTCTGCAAAAGAGCTACCGGTCTAATTCAGTAGGTGGTGATGGCTTTGGTTCTACTTTTGGTCAGAAGTATTTGGAGGAAGTACCTTCGGGAGTTTGGAACATCCCGCAAAGTGCTTCTGCTGCAATTACCACTATGACCTTAGGTACAACTGATATGGCGCCTACTACTTTTTCTGAAGGCGCTACTTACGATAGTATAACAGTAACTGATACCAGTACCCCGATTGGCGGATCTTACATCGTTCGTCCTGCATCTTCTTATACGACCAATGCTTCGACTTCGGCTGGTTATGCTCGACTCGAAATGATGGGTCTTAGAGGAATTGTTAGCGATGATGATCTGGATGAGATTGCTGTTTTTAATGCTTCTAATGCTGGCTTCGGAGTTAACGATCCACTTCAGGGCTTAGCTGTAGGTACTTATCCTTGGTGGAAAGCCAATGTGGATAAGCATTCTGGTGGTCGTTATTCTGCACAAAGATCACTTACTCTGGTTCTAATGCAGAAAATGTTTGATAAGATTGAACAAAAAGCTGGTAAGGAAGTTGGGCCTGATCTTATCTTAACAACCACGGCTCTCCGTCGAGAGTATATTACCTTGGCGCTGACTAATCATCAGACAGTCAACGATATGAGTCTGGACGGTGGTTGGAAAGGCATTTCTTACAATGGAGTCCTATTGTATACAGACAATGACGCTATTGATGGAGAGATTTACTTTCTAACCACAAAAGATCTTCAGATGTATCGTATGTCTGACTATGATTGGATGTCGAAAGATGGAGCAATTTTAAGTCGAATCTCTGGGTACGATGCTTACGAGGCAGTTCTTTTTCGTTATGCCGAACTAGGATGCAATCGTAGAAATACTCAAGGGGTTATTGCTGATCTTTCTTACACCGCAACTTAGCAGTTAATCTTTTAACATTACGAATCCAAGAGATTGTTCATTTATCGAACGGTCTCTTGGATTATTTCCAAAGGAGGCAACCAATGGAAGACACTCGAAATATGTACAATCAACTGGCGGCAACGGATATTCTTGATCCAATAGCAAATCATTTGAGAAATGGAAGATTTGTTCTGGAGGCTGATGGGCGGATAACAGAGAGGAAGAGGGTTGACTTTGAAAAACCCTGGATTGTTCCGGTAGTTGATATGGAAAGAAATTGCTCAAAATGGTTCTCAGTTTATTTTAATATTTATAAGATTATTCCAAGAGGATGCAGAAACTGTTGGAAGATTGGCTTTCATCCAAGGACTTTGGAAGATCTTTTTAAGATTCTAAGGATTCAAGAAAGTATGGTCAGTGTTTGCTCAAAGTCAGGATTGGAGCGTAGAGCGCTGACTGGGCACAAAGGTGGATATTCGAGCTTTTGGTATACTCCTTTGAATGGTGGGATAGAGCGAGGAAGAGAGATTTATACTTCGGTTAAGAAATTGCTTCAAGATAGGCTCGGTTATTCTGATGGACTTATTTTGAAAAGAGGTTGTACAGAGATGGAGCAATTTACTTCAGGACTCTTCGGGGGCTCAGAAGCCTGGGACTCAAGAGCAGAAGTTTTTGATCTTACAGAGCAGCTTCTGGATTCTGTCTTTGATCTTCCAGAACTTTATGAAAGACAAATGCCTAAGCTTGGAGAGACACATATTAAACGAGGATGGATTGAATGGGCATTTGAGCATGGGGATCTGACGTATCTTAAATATACTGATGGCAAGTCTTTGGCTCCTCCGTTGTTTAATTATGCCTTGAAAGAAAATCAGGGAGTTAATCCTATGGTGACTTGGGAAGGAGAAGCAAATGATTCAAGAAGCTCTAAAATCCTTTCCATCGTTTAGAGATTATCGGCATACGAACTCAGCTTCTATGGTTCCTGATAAAGGTTTTGTGCGGCAACTCAAAATGCTTAATAAGGATTTTGAAGTTGTCTGGGACTGGGGAGCTGAGAAGTGGGAAATCTGGGGAGTCAACAGAAGCAAAGAGCCTTATCATGTGATGACTGTTCAGGCTAAAGGAAAGACTTATCGGGAACTCGGAACAGATATCTTGGTGAGCCTTCAGAAAAGTCTTTACTGGCAGACTCTTTCGGTTAAGCAAATTTGTGATTATCTTGACGAAGCAGACAATCAAGAGCGAAGGCGGAAGGCTAAAGATTTTAGAAATAAGATCGAGGCTATTACTAATGAAACTTTTGACTACGCTCGAGGAGTTAGTAAGTTACAAGTTCCTCGAAGCTTTAGCTTAGGAAGGGCGGTAAAAAGTGAAACAAGTAGAGAACTTTAGGTTGACTAAAGAACAGCAAAATTTTATGAAAGAGCTTAGGCAGATTAATAAGGTTCAAAATGTTTTAGCTACCGGAGCTCTTCAAGATTGGTATCAGCAAGGGAATCAGCTCAAAAGGCTCTTTGGGCAGTTGGAGCAGAAGAAACAGATGCTTCAGAGAGCAATGCCTCAAGAAAAAGTCGAAGAAATTCCTGGACAGGAAGATCAGAGGGAAGAAGAAGAAATGCTTTTTTCTACAGGCCAATATCGTGATGAAGTCGAACCATCAACGAACCAAGAAGCTGTTCGATAAATGAACAAAGGCTGTGGACATAATGGATAATCTGGAAATATTTAATCTTATAGATCAAGAAATTCGTAGCGGAAAATTTTCTCGTTTCGACGAAATTTCTGGTATAGGTGATCCCAAAACAGATTATCATAAATGTAATATTTTTATTAATAAGGCTGCTAAACTTTGGGGTGTGGATTTTCCAAAGATGAAGCATAGTGCGCATAGTCACATAACTTTTGCTGGAGGTGATCCCAAAGATTGGCCTGAGAATCCTATAGGGATGCATGATTTGAGAAACTATTTTGGAAGTAGAGCTGGTTTAAAGCAAAGTGGTGTTCAAACTGTTTCTCCTGTGATGGCAAGAAATTGGGCCAATAAAGGAAAATTGGTTTTGGCTATAGGTCAAGGTCATGTTTCTATAGCCGCACCAAATAAGAAAAAATGGCCTTTAGTCTTTAGACCTGATCTTGCTTTTAGAGGCGAAGATCAAAGAACAAAGGTTGGAGTTAGGAATAAAGGAAAAGATATTAACTTTTATAAAATTGAACCTTCAGAATATATGTCTTTTAATGACTATTTAAAAAATGCCGGTTTATCCGAACGGGATATACATAGTCATTTTACAAAAGATTCTTCGGAGTTTAACGAAAATTATTTTTTACTACAAAAAAGGTTTAGTAAGAACCAAAATAAAATGCAATAAAGAGATGATCTATGAATGCTTTTGAAATTTACAAAGAAATAAGAGAGGGGATAGGAGAAGAATCTGCTGCTCACTGGGGAGATCGAGGACTTTTGAGGAAGATGATTCAAGCTCAGAATGTTCTTTGGCAGGATCTTTTGAAGACTAACGGTGATTGGTTTCTGACTTCGGAAGATATTGTTCCAGTAGCAAGTGTTATTACTCTTCCTTCTTTATGTGGTAAGCCTGTTTATTTAGAAGATAAAGCTAATGGAACAGAGATACCGATTCAGGGAACTGTTAGGAATAGAAGATTGACCAGAGGTGATGCTTCAGGTTATTATGAAGGCTTGCTTAGTGCTTACTTTGCTAAAGATAGTCTGGTGGTAAATGCTGATGATTTTACTGATCCGGTGACTTTGTGGTATTACGAAAGATTTATTGATATGAGCTTTGGCACGGCGGGAGTTTCGAGTGGAGTTAACGCTTTGCAACTTGATATCACACATGCTCCAAGATTCGAGGATGATTATTATAATGGGCTTGGTGTGGAAGTTTGGAGTGCTGACTCGTTGCCTTCTATTGTTACTACGATCAGCGACTATGCTAAAGCTACCAATGTGGCTACGATTGCAGGAACAGCAGCCAGTGGGAACTTTTATGGAACAACTTTGCAGATTCCAGAAGAAGGACACTATCTGATTGTTTTGGATGTTATTAGTAAATGTCTAATGAAACCTGGAAGTAACTTTGATCTGGAGTATGTTAGAATGGCTTTTACTGCTTTGAAGGCAGCAAGAAAAGATTGGCTTGAGTGGATTGAATTGAGGAAATCAGGACATTCTTATATCCAGATGAGTGAGGTTGATTAATGGCTACGAAGCTGATAAGAGAAGATCTTAGTGGAAAGTATGATGGGACAAGTCCTGCGACTTTGCTGGCAGAAGGTTCTGTGAGCGGTGGAAAGAATATGAGAAAGGTTGGAGCTTCTGGCGGCTGGAAGGTGCGTAAAGGCTGCACAATGCATAATACTATTCAGATTTCTGCACACTCTATCAAAAGTCTCCATAAGTTTAAGCATCCAAGAAACGAAGATTATCATTTCATAGCTCAAATTAATTCTTTGCTTTATGATTCGACTACTGATCCTCCGACCGCAGGAGCAGCTTTTGGAACAAGCTTAGGAGTGAGTGTGGGGACTGATCCTGGGTTTTCATCTATGGTTACAGAACGCTGGTTGTATGCTGATGGAAGTGGGATACCTATTATCTGGGGTGGCGATAAGTCACTTCCGTTAGGCTTTGCTATCTATGATATTAGTGAAACGGCTTATGTGGATTATTCCAGAAAGGTTAAAGATAAGCGAACTGGGACTAAGGCAATTATTTTGGCTGCTGCCGGAGACAAAGCTTATCTGATTACCAATGAAAGATGCGAAGGTTTTATTGCTGACTTGGGAACAAATCTCAATTCAAATGCTGTGAGCTTAGTGGTGAAAGCTTGGCGTTCAGGAAGTTGGACTACAGTTTCGAGTTTGAGTGATGGTACAGTTTCAGGTAGCGCTACTCTGGCTCAGGATGGAACAGTAACTTGGACAAGATCTGACTTGGATACAATGAGAATTGTTGCTGGAGTAATGGGCTATGCTTATGAGATTAGTTGGTCAGGCGCTTTAAGTGGTTCTGTGGATTTGCTTGAGCTGACGACTAAGGAAGATCCAGATCATCTTACTAATAAATGGACTGGTGTTTATGAGTGGATAAGTGGCTCAAGATTTTTCGATCAGAGCGCTGGAGAATATCAAGAAAGCTTAGGGAAATTGTCTAATGAATCTACTTCGCAATACGTGGAGCTGAGCGAAGCTACAACCTTGGATTATCTTTATATTAAAACTCCGGAACCCGCTACAGCTTTTGCCATAGGTGTGCCTACAGATTATGGGAATACAGCAGCGGCTAAATGGAATTCTTTAGGCTATTGGGACGGAGATTCTTTTGATGAAGTGACTACATCTTTGGTTGATACAACTTTGGATAGTGCAGCAGATTCTGGATTTTCTCAGACAGGAATTTTGGGCTTTGATGCTACGGCACTTAGCCCGCAGAAAAGAACTTTTCAGGGAGATCAGATTCCAGGATATTGGTATAGACTCAGTTGGGATGTAGCTTTGTCCACAGATACCAGAGTCTATATGATAGCCTATGCTCCTTTTCCAGAAACTCTTTCAGCCTATGATGGAGTGGTAGAATTTAAAAACAGAGCTGCTCTTTGGGGAGATCCTGAATTTCCCAATCGGCTCCGGATCTCGGCTAATGATTTTCCTGATTGCTTTTCAGGAACAGATAGTTGTTATACAGATGCCTTCGGCGACATGTCTGTAATTAATTGTGCTAAACAATTTTATAATGAGCTCATAGTTTTTAAAGAAAACTCTGTTTGGCTTCTGGAAGGATACAATCCTGCTACATTTGGAATACTTAAGGTTGCCAGTACCGTAGGCTTAGCGAGTCCTAAAACAGCGCAGGTTGTTGAGACAGGATATCCTTCGATGCATAGAAATGAACCTTTGTCTATTGCCATTTGGCAAGATGTGGATGGAGTCTATGTCTTGGATGGAAGGAAGCCAAGGAAAGTTTCGCTGCCTATAGACCAGTATTTTAATCCTGAATCAGGTGATTGTATCCCAGCCACAGAGATTAAGAGTCTTGATTCTTTTGTTGATCCAGCAAACAATGAGTATCATTTGCTTTTGGCAGGAGGAGAAGAACTTGTCTACAATTATGTAACTGATGAGTGGTATCCAGAATGGGAAAGAAGTGTGGATTTGACTTGTGGGCTTAGTTTGAGAGGAACTGACAATAGAAATTATCTTTATGGTGCTTGTTCAACTGGTTATATTTTTAAACTTGAAAGTGGTACTTCGGATAAAACTGTAGGCAATGTTGCTGTAGCGATAAATCATTATCTTGTTTCGAGAGGAATTTCTTTTGGAAGTAAAAAGGGAATGGCTCTAAGCTTTACCTTACGTAAACTCTGGGCAGAGCTTAAAGCAAGAACTTCAGGATCTATTGTTACTACTGTTTATAGGGATCTGGCTTCGACGGGGATCGAGATTACTGCGCCAGAAGCTATGAGTATGATTAATACAGGATATGCTTTGACTACGCCGAAACAAGATTTGAGTATTGAAGCTTGCTCTTGCTTCACTTTGAAATTTTCCCTCAACACTGTGGATTTGGAGATGGAGATTTGGGGATTTCTTTATGAGCTTGAAGCTCGAGGATTTATGGATTAGAGATGGGGTATTCTAAAAGAAAGCCATATTATTATCTGGGAAAAAGTCTTGTTGATTTTTTTAAAGATCCTGTTCGGCATCTCAAGGAATCAAATATTAAAGAGAGTGTTTTTGAAAAGCCTTATCTTCAAGGCTCATATCCGGAAATGCACTTTAGAATGCCTATTCCTTTCTGGCCGAGTCATACAAACTATCCTCCGATTACTGGGCCATTTGGTAGAATATCAGATCCTGGTGGTCTTATAAGATATATTTTTCCAAAACCTACTTGTTCGACTTTTGGATTTACCGGAAGACTTGAATGTGATAATACTATTACGATAGAGTTTTATACAGAAACTTTTTTCCAAGCAACCTATGCCTGGTCAATAAGCTATGTGGCTGACTTCGATATTGACTTGGTGGATGTAACGGAACTTGGAGCAAGTTTCTTTGGAACAAGTGGAATTAAATTAGAAGTAACAGCGGAAAAAGGAGCAAAAGGAACCTTAGCTATTTTTGCTGAAGGAGTTTCTTTAGCGGATCAACCTTTGATTTGGGAAGCAACATATGAAGCTGGAGAAGCTAGGCCAATTCTTTTCCTTAATAATCCTCAAGCTTGGGAAGAAACAGCAACCCAAAAAGGTGATGTTTTTTGCGGTGGTGAGTTGAGTGTTGACTGTGCTGAGTGTGTTAATGATCCTGCTATGGCTTGGGATTATGAAACAAGTGGTGATATAATAGAACCTAATGGTGCCTCGGTTGTGGTAGCAATTACAGGGCTTAATGCTCCTTTTACCTGGAGTGTGTCGGGAACAGGATTTACTTTAGTTAATGAGGAAACCGATGGGCTTACTAATAGTTTAAATGCTGACAATACAGCTTGTGGCTCGGCTATGATAACTGTTACTGGATGTGATGGGACAATAGCAACAGGATACGTGAGATGCACGGCGGGGCAATGGGGGCAACTGCAAGCAATATGTGGCAGCGGCACAGGCTATAGCGGTAAGTGCGAAGAAATCGTGGGGAATAGAAAATATACCGCAATATGCCTTTGGACTGGTTGCGCCCACGGAAGTCCAAATGCATGTTGGCCAATCGAAAATTGTAGTTGTGTATTAGGTGATTGTAGCCATTGTGGTTTAACTTGCCAAAATGGGTATCAGTGGAAATATACCTACGAACAGTTTTGGATATGTCTATGAAAAACATAAAAAAAATACTCGAACCTTTTAATTTAAGCTTTGGAAAGAAACAAGACATTGGAATTTTCCTAACTCATCTTAGAAATAAAGGAGTTTCTCCAGATGAGGTCATTGATTATATTGAAGGCTTAAAAAAGCGTAGCCGAGAAGCACAAAAGAAAGAAATTAAAAAACAGAGTAAAGAGCAAGATCGTTGGAACAAAATTGCTTTAAAATGTTCTAATTGCAAAGCAATAATGCAACTTTTCTCTGTTAACAATCATCCATCAAATCAAGTAGGCGAAGGCTTAAACAGTCAATGGTTTTGTCCTAAATGCTGGCATGATAAATATAGTGAGAAAACCGTTAGTCAAGTAATTGTTCGATTATCGAACCAACTCTTGGATCAATAAAAAAGGAGGAATCAGATATGGCTTTTGGAGATTTTCAAAGTTTGCTTCCATCGGAAAGTTATTACACCAAACCTGGAGCATCAATGGACGCAGCTAAGGTTGAGGCTACTAAGAGAGCTTTTTATCTAAGTCAGATGGATCAATTCTATGCTCAAATGGCTGAAAGTGAAAGACAGTTTGATGTTACCTCAGCTCTTCATGAGAAATATTATGAGTTGGACGTTGATAGGTTTGGTCTTGAAGAAGAAAAATTTGATTGGTCAAAAGAATATGGTGGAAGAGAACTTGATCTGAGGAAGCTGGGAATCGAGAAACAACATCAGGTTGGAATGGCTGGGACAAGAGCTTCTTCAAGTGCAGCTAAATATGGTTATGATCTTGGGATGGAACAACTTGATTGGGAAAAAGAGCAGGCGGGAACAACACAAAAATTTCTTGAAGACTATTTTCAAAAATATGGAGCTCAATCTGGGGGTGGAGCAAGTGAAGTAATAGAACCCAGTGGCTCTTCGGGGATCATAGGTTCACCGAGCCAAAAAACTTATGAAAAGGAGTATGCTGATTGGTTGGGAGGAGCGTAGATTATGAACTTAAACCAAGCTGTTAGTTTTTTAAAGTTTCATGAAAGTCAGAAGGCTGCTCAAGAAAGAGAAGCCAGAGCTGGAAGAGCAGAGGCTCTTGACTTTGAAAGATTTGCTCTCTCGCAAGAACAATTTCAACTATCCAAAGAGAAGTTTGCCTTTGATTTTGCTAAAGAAACTCAAAGGATGAAGGAGAAGGAAGTTGAAAAGGAGAAAGGAGTTATTACTTCACTCATAGGTTCCTATCGGCAAGGAAATATTGCAGAGAAAAGTGCTGTTGTAGAGACTATGAAAAGTTATTATCATACTCTGGATCAGCATAGTAAAGCTAAGCTTGATCCTTTTGTTCAGTATGGTTCTCCGCTCTCGGATATGGCGATCAAAGGAAGAGAATTTGATGCTACTCATCCAATGCCTAAGGCTCCTACAAAAGAAGAGTTTGGAGAAAATCCTCGTCTGGCTGCTCAGTATATGTTTGATATAGAGGATCGGAAATGGCAGCGAGAGATGGTGATGACTGGTCATGCTCCAGAAAGAAAAAAGCTTGTGATGATTGATAAAGATTTTGGAGCATTTCGAGGAAAGGATGGTGTAGCTCAATTACTCAATAATGAAGATGTTGCTTTGCATTTAGCCGCATCGAAGACAGGAATTTCTGTGGTTGATTTTTATACCAATAACGGAGTGATTAGAGAAGAAGAACCTACTTCCTATACTGTGCGAGGTGGACAACTTGTAGGAGTTTATAAAGAAAGAGATTATTTGGCTAAGGGAGATGAGCAACTTAAGTATGCTACGAAGAGAATTGGCCCAGCTACAGACACAGAGGTGACTGTTCCTCCGGATATTCGAGAGCTCTTAGATGATGTTACTTTTGTGAACAAGAAGAATCCTAAGGCTATGGCCATGAGAGAGATGCTCTTTCAAGGAGAGCAAGAAAGAAAAACGCTTATTAGAAGACTTCAAAGTCAGACCAAACATATTTCTTTTAAGATAGATAAGATTAGGGAGCTTGATTGGATACAAAGGGAAATTTCAATTCCCTTACGTAATATGATGTATTTCTGGAAGTGGGATCGGCCTAAGCTTCACAGAGAAGCCATAGAAAAAGCTGAAGGTTATGGACTCAAGATAATCCAAGGAGATGAAGTTGATCTTGAGGTTAATGGCTACGGTTTTAAAAAGTTCTATGTTGTTCCTGAAGGAACTATTCGTAATGGAGATAATAAACCTGTTGGGCATACAAGAGAACAAGCGGCTTTTCTTAAAAGAATAGAAAAAGAATTCGATTCTATTCCCTCAATGCTTAAAACTAAGACAAGTGTGGAAGGAACTTGGTAATGAATTATAATCCCTACGAGAATATTGAGAGCTCGGAAAAAACTCCTGAAGGAACAGAATATAATCCTTATGAAGCTTTGGAAAGCTGTCCTGAACTTACTCCGCCTGCAAGAAAAGATCTTCCAAGATCAGAAAGACTTTGGAGAGCCCAGAAAGAAATGACTCCAGCAGAGAGAGAAGAGTATGATTATGCTGCTAAGCATCCAAATCTTTATGCTCTTACTCAGACTTCTATGGAGATTTGTGGACATTTGCCTATAGCAAATTACTTGAAATTTATGAGCGCCGAGGAGAGGCATGATTTTACAGAGTTGAGTCAGCAAGATCAGACCAATGCTTTGCTTCATATGAGCTTAGACAACGCTCTTTGGGCTGCTTGTGGTGCACCTAAAGCGGGATCTTTTCTGCTAAAGCTCGGAGTTCCTAAGCGCTCAGCTTTCGGAGGAGTTATGAAAGGAGCTAAGCTTGGGGCCAAGGCTATGGGAAGATCCTCAAAAAATATTCTTTCCGAGATAGTTGGTAATTTGGCCAAGAGCGAAACAAGAACTGGAAGAGGCAAGGCTTTGCCCTCGCTGCTTAGAGTCGAAGATGCTCTTAAGAAGATTGCAATTCTTGCACCAAAGGTAGCTTTTCAAGGCTTTAAGTTCAAAGACTTCGCGGGCAAAGTGCTTAAAAAAGAAGGCTTTCATAAGAAGGAAATTGAATTTCTCTTGGAACCTTTGCTTCGAGGTGAAGGATCTTTCTCAAGATTTGACATGTTTAATCTCGGAGAACTGGCTCGAAAAAATTATAAGTTTTCTAAAGTTTTTCAGAAGATGATTCCTTTGCTTAAGGATAAGAAGATTCTTAGAGGCATGGATCCTACTTGGGCCAAAATGTATTCAGAGCCACTTATGGAAGCAGCATACAAAAAAAGGACTTTCGAAAAAGCTCTTGGAGAACTTTATGGATCAAAAGAAGTAGCAGGCTTTGCTAAGGATTTTTCATTACGGACTTTTCAGCAAAGTGCTGGTAAACTTTATCCTCAGATGGGAAAAACTTTTAACTTTGGTGAAGCCAATCTTGAGCAAATGGCTAATGTTACTTTGTATCTGCTTGAGCATCCTATGATTGGTATGAAGAGTATTATGCCTGGATCAAAATCTTTTATCTTTCCCAGTATACTTCCCAAGCGAGTAGTCTATGGCTTAGGTGAAGCTGTGCATAGGACAAAAAAGATGGTCTATGAGCCTATAAAAAATGCTTTGGCTGGTCGAAATAGAAACTATTTCAACCATATTCTTCTCTGGACACAGCTTTTAAAGCAGGAAGGTTTATACACAGCGCTTAAAATCTCTGCTACTGGAGAATTTGAAGCAACCAAAGCTGCTTTTTTTACTCCTGAAGTTTCAGAAAAAGTATACAAGATGCTTACCAAGATGGATGATCTGACTAAGGCTGCAGCTGAAGTAAAAAATCCAGTGATGAGAAAACAGCTTTTGAGTGATGTTCGAGCTTTGCCCGGTCAGACTTTTGGAAAAAATGATCCAGGAATTTTAATGTATAATGCTTATAAGACTTTTTCTGATCATCTTTATTCTGATTTTGTGAAAGGACATTTTAGCAGAACACTTAATCTGGTTAAAAAAGACAAGGCTTTGCCTAAGGATATCTTGGAAACACTTACTGGACAATCAAGATATGTAGAATACGAGTTGGATAATCTTTTTTCCACGGTCAACAAAGCCACTTATGGCTGGAAGATGGGATCAACCAAGAGGCTTCTGGGCAGAGCGCAAAGAACAATCATGAGAAAAGCTAAAGGGCTTCCTAAAGATGAGATCAAAAGAAGAAAAGCAATAGCAGATCAATTTGCTTATGGAACTGAGAAAGGCTTTCCGGCATACTTAGAAAATTATGTTAGTCGAATGAGAACTCACCAGCTTAATTTAGCAAATAGCTGGCAAGGGCAACTAGCTTCTAAGCCTAAGGCTGCCTTCCGTCATCCAAGGAAGAAAACTTATGGCGAAACAGGAGACTTTGCCACAATGCTGGAGAGTCGTGTTATGGCCCAAGCGAGCGAGTTTTATCTGTATGATAAAATCGATGATGTAGTCAAATTTGCTAAGCGACTGCCTCCCGCTTATCGTGACTATGTTGAAGCAGATATTGCTGGCACGCTTGGGCTTCCCGCAGTTTTAGATCACAAGGTTGCTTGGTTCTTGACTAAGACTGTGGGTAAGCTCGAAAGATTCTTTGGCAAAGAAGGCATCTGGGACGAGTGGAGAGTTTTAGATCTCGGACACACAGTTAATACTCTTACTTATCTGGGAGCTTTAGGCTTCAAACCTTTTTCCGCAGTTCGGAATCTTTTCCAGACTTTGATGAATGTTCCTGCAGATCTGGGAGGGATTAAAGATCTTGGAACCTTGGTTCGAGGAGTAAAGAAAAGTCTTGATCCCAAGGTCAGGCAAAAGTTAATCAACTGGGGAGCCATCACGGAGTTTGCTCCAGAGATTCATCTCAGACCTTCAGCACTTCCCTTCGGGAAAAAGAAACTTTTCGGGCATATTCTTCCTTCGCTTAAGAAAGCCCAAGATGCTGGGCTTTGGCTCTTCAAAATGTCCGATAGATTCAATCGTTATATGACTGGTGGAGCAGCCTTAGAAAAATGGGAAAAAGCTTTTCAAGCTGTAGGTGGAAAGATTAACATCAAGAACATTGAGAAATTTGCCGAGCATCTTAATCTTAATGGACGAAGAGATTATGTTCGAGAAGATATTATTAAAGCTCTTCTGGGGCCAAAGCAAAATCTTGTAGAAGCAGAAAAAACTTTTGTCCTCGATGTCATAGCTGATACTCAATATCTTTATGGAGTAAGTGAAGCTCCTCTGATTTTAAGAAAGTATGGAGCCTTAGGAAAAACAGGCTTCATCTTTCAAAGTTGGTTCATGAACTATGGAGCACTTTTGGAAAAATGGCTTATCTTAGGTGAACCTCCTCCGGCAAAAGTAAATAGACTTTTTACTGCAATGACTTCGGCAGCGATAGGAGCTTCGCTTATGGAGACTATGTGGGGAGAATCAACAGCGCTTCGTACTGTAGGACTTGGGCCATTTCCTAAAGAAGCAAACGAATACATGATTCCTCCTTCGTGGAAGCCGATCTATCACGCAATTGCTGCGATAAGTAATATCCAAGATCCCGATATCTCATCTCGTCATGCTAAAGCAATTCTTTCTTCGAGCTTTATCATGGCACCAGGATATCTTCAAGCAAAAGCCTCCTTCCGTGGAGCAAGGGAAGAAGGCTTTGCAGGATTCTCAAGATCAATTCTTAGGCTCAAGTCTCCCGAGAAGGAGGTTCAGGGATGGTAGCCCAATGGGTGACGCTTCCCGCACACTCATCTTGAAAATGTGACCAGCCGTAACCTGGAGCATACCAAGCAATAGTATAAGTAGGTCTTCCCAAAGTTAGCCGATAAATAAGATAAAAATTAGCTTCTTTGGGAAGACGTTTTTTGATAGAAATCCAAGTCATTTTTTCTTTTTTTCTTTTCGAGCTTATTTTAAGCATATTGCGTGAAACAAAGCCATTATTTATATTTTCTTTAAAAACTGCCATTTTATTCTCCTTTCCCGAAATTATAAAGCCAGAATTTTTTTGAAGTAGGTAATAAAAGCTGGACGATTAACTAAATAGACACCGTTTTCCGTAGGAAGTCTTTCTTGTAAAGAAATCCATTCTACTTTCTCTTTATTTTCCTGCCTTTTTAGTTCAAGAACAGAAACCAGCATACTCTCGAGTAATATTTTGTCCTCAACAAGAAAATCAATTACTTCTTCTATTAAGTAATACCAAGCATATTTAATAGCTGTAGAAAGATAAGACCACTCACACACCATATTACTTGTTTCCGAAATTCTACTTGTTGTATAAGATTTATAAGCTTTTTTGGCTATTTTTCGTACACACTTTTGTTTTTCAGTTAGTTGCATTTCATTCTCCTTTCTTCCATAAGTGAATTATTATATTTTATAAGTTCTTCGCAATTCTCATATGCTTTTTTTTTTGCGTCTTCGTTAATCCAATGATACTTAAACTCAAAAGTTTTGTCAATTATATAACTTGGTTGGCAGAAAAAAAGATAAAGTTTAAACATTTGTTTTCTACTTTCTTCATTCATTGTTATAAGATTAGCATTTATGTTATTCTCTTCTCTCATTTCCACTTCCTTTGTTCGATAATCGAACCAATCAAGTTTATTTTTTTTTCTTTCTCGTTCCACAGGATAACTGTTGAGTTAACTTCGGGAGAAGGTTCCATGGAGATAAAGCCCATAGTCTCAAGGTTCTCGAGGATCTCTGAAAGCTCCATCTTGTTTGTGTTGCGGTAGTTTATTCTAAGGAGCTGTTTGAAAGTTACTTTTTTGAGAAGCTTGATTCGATCTTTAAGTCTATCGGTTTCAACGGCTGTTCTGGAGCGGCCGTGTGAAGAAAAGGCTTGAGAAGCATTGTTGAAGACTGAAGTCAGTAGAGCGATGGCTGCTTCCATATTATGCTTCTCGATTATCAGAGAGTTTTCTTCTGCTGCATGAAGGGCTATGGCTGTCTTGATCGCCATAACATGGACTCGAGAGAAAGAAGGATAAAGCCGATCATCGCCTACTGATTGAGCCCAAGCAAGGATTGATTTGTACCAGTTATCATAAAGGTCTTTGGCATCAGGAGCCCAAGAGACTTCGCCAGAGAGCTGGGAAATTTTAGCCAGATCTATTTTAAGATCTCGATAGAGTTCTGCAGAAGGAAGAGGTGGAACGGGAATGGCTTTATAGCGTTCGGTTCCTGAAACAAGGACAAAACGAGAAGTAAAGCCTCCGCCTATAGCTTCTTCGGGAAGATTCTTGGCTATCCAACCCGGAGTTGTTGCAAAGAAACAACTTATGCATAGGTTGCGAATGAAGTCTTCGCCGGAGGTTGCTGTTCCATAATCCCAAACAGTGTGGTTGTCGAAAAGATCTGTTAAGGCTTCGACAAGGTTCTTTGGATCAACGGCCAAGAAGGTTGAAAGCTCTTTAGAGATTAGGGCTAAGGGAGCTTGTGACTTGGTTACACCATTATATGTAAAATGCTGGTTTTTAGAAAGCTCCGCTAAGCGCATTGTTAAGTGACGTTTAGTAGGTGAGTCTATTCCGACAGGAATTTCTATGTCGGAGAGAATTCGCTTAGCAAAAGAGAGAGGAGCAGCTTTGCGAGTCCATCCAGGTTCACCAACGATCATTATGTAGAGATTTGGATAAATTGGCTCAAGACCAAACGGAAGCCAGACTTTACGTTGAAGGGCAGAAGTTATGCAAAAGATTCCTGACCACAGCCAGTAATGCTTAGGGCTTTCTGTTTCTTCGATGTAAAGTTGAAGGGTCTTAAGCCAATTTTTACATCTTCGATTAGCCATTAGGCTCACTTTCTTTAAAATTAACAGTTGTTGCGATTTGAAGTCTGTTATGACTTAAATAAATATATTTCTCAGGCAGATTGCAATTTCCTTGGTATTTAGCTTTGTCGCTAAGTGAGGTATAGATCTGAATATCTTTTCCATAAATTGTCATAGCCTCCGTAAGATGTTCTACTAAAATTCCTAATTTCATTCTTTGGCCTCCTTTAAGGTTTTCCAAAAGCAATCTTGTTCTGATCCAATTACTAACTCGTGATCCCAAAAGTAAAGAAACTTTGGTTTCATAACTACAGTATCACCACGAAGTGAAGTACCTCCTTCGTGACGAAAGCAATAAACAGGTAGATCGCCATTTTCTTTTTTAATTTTTTGAAGACTTTTTATGAGTTCAGATATTTTCAACTTTTAGCCTCCTTAAGGTTTCCCCAGTTTGCTCCTACGGCAAATGAGACTGGAATGTCTAAAGTTTGTCCTTCAATTTCTATTGGGTAGCTTGAAAGAGTTTTGATGTCTCTGATGGCTCGAGGGATATCTTCGGGAAGACATTGGCCAACGACCTCGTCATGGACGTTGAGAAGGATTTCAAAATAGTCAAGCTCCTCCCAAATTCTTTGAATAGTAAGTTCGGTGAGCTCGCCTACGGTATTCTGAGCAGGAAAGGCATAGGCAGCATTATAAAGATTGGCGTTAAATCTTCCAAGAAATTGTCGCTTTCTTTCTATAGGAGAGATTAAGGTTCTGGTGGCTCGAACATCTTCACGAATTCTTCTTTGCCAATCAAGGAGAAGAGGGTTAGCGGCTTTCTGTGCTTGGGTTAGCCGCTTGGATGTGGCTATTTCTATAAAAAAGCCTTGGAGTAAAAGAATCTCCTGCTGCTTAGCAGGGCCAAGCCCATAGTTGGACCCGTGTACTACGGTTTTGCCTATGGTTCTGTACTCATAATGAGTATGTTCTTCGCCGGTTATGTTGTTAGAGCATTTTGCTTTAGGATCATAAGCCAAATTCTGAGGCAAGCCGAAGAGTCTCTTAGCACTAAGCCAATGAATGTCTCCGCCTCGGCGAAAGAACTCCATTTTTTCTGCATCTTTTGAAAGCCAAGCCACGACCATTGCTTCAGCTTGAACTCGATCAGAAGCAAGGAGAACTTTGCCTTCGTCGGCAACAAAGATTGAGCGGATAAGAGAACCTTCTTCGCCTCTCTTAGGAATATTTTGAAGATTTCCACCTTCTTTATCCGCTTTAGTATCTCCTCCAAAAGGCGAAGATGAACTGTTCATCCGCCAAGTGGAGATAAGACTATATGCTGTATGCATGCGTCCATCGGCTCCACATTTCATTCCTGTATAGGTTGAGGAAAGCTTGGCATACTTTTGGTAGTTAAGAAGCAAGGAAAGAGTTTTATTTTTAGGATACTTCTTTTTAAGTTTATAAAGTGCTCCTTTGTCTGTAGTTGCTTTTTTAGTCTTAGAACTGAATTGAATTTCTAAACCAAGAAAACCATAAAGAAGTTTTCTTTTCTGTGTCGGAGAGTTTAGATTAACGTCTAAGCCAGTTTCGTCTATGATAAGTTCTTTAGACTCCTGAGCTTTTTTCTCAAAAGTCGAAGCCAAAATCTTTTGTTTTTCTTGATCAATTTTTACTCCTTTGAGAGTCATGCCAAGATGGGAAGGAAGGATGCTCAAAGTCCTTTGATAGCCTTCATAAGTCCCAAGTTCCTTAGCATTGCGCACAGCAACGGGGTAAATTTCTCTTGTCACACAGCAATCTTTTCCATTATAACGAAATTCGCTTTGGTCGTTTCGCTTGCCTAAAGTAACCTTGCCTTCATCTTTATAATAAGGCTCGAAGGTATATATTGATGTAAGCAATCCAAGGTTTTTTCTTAGATAAGGATAGCTGGCGTGGTGGCAATACATAGTATCAGCGTATGTTCCCTTAGCACAACGAAGACCATAATTTTTTCCGAGAACGGCTAAATCATACATGCCACCTTGGAAGATCTTGATTGCTGGAGAAAGAAAAAGCTTTGAGATCCAATAGAGAATTATGGCTTCATCGTCAAGAGACCAAGCAAATTTACCACTACACACAAAAGGAATAGTAAAGGCTTGTTCAGGAGAAGAAGAAAAGCCTATACACCAAAGTACAGGACTTCCTTCTCCTGGAAAAGTTTCAATATCACAAGAAACAAGAGGCTCAAGAGCCAAGCGCTTTAGCTCACTTATAATCTCATTCATATTAGGATTGATCTCGAAGATCCTTGGAGGAGGATTGAGCTTAGGGCTCTCACTTTGAATCTTGATCCTATCAAAGTCTATTTCAAAAAGTGGAAGAACATTTTGAGCGTCGATCTTTTTTTCTCCCATCAGTCGTTCGACAGGCTCATTGATAAGCCTCATGACATATGAAGGATGATATGTGGCATAGACCTTAAAACCTGGAACTAAAGTGCAAGGAAGAATTGAACCTCTCCACTTATTGATGCGCTTGTGGCCAGTTAGATGCTTGAGAGCTTCGGCTCCTAAAGCAACCAAAAGGTTAATGCCTTTGCCTGAAGATTCCCGCTCGGTTAAGCGGTGCTCAAGATAAATCCTGAGTTGCTCCAGATGATCAGAGCCTTCCCAGCTAAGCATCTTTCTTTTTGAGTCTTGATAAAAGTAATCAACACGATTCTTATGAGGTCTTCTATTGAAGATATTTCCAAGAAGAACCTCACTTCTTATTATGCCTTTAGCCCTAAGAACTCGATTTAAGAAAGTCCCTGAAGCTCCTTTGAATGGTAAGCATTCATCATCTTCTTGTTCCCCTGGAGCTTCTCCTATAAAAAAGATTTTTGAATTTTTTGGGCCGGAAGCCTTGACTAAGTTTGTGGTTAAAGGCATGGCTGAGTCTCCTTATTCAGAGTTCCTTGCGTAGGAAGTTCCATAGTAATTCTCCAACCTTTGTATTTAAAATAAACAAAAACACAGTCCGCTTCGGTGCGATACTCAGTAAGAAAATAAGCTATAGAGCTATGCCACTCTATTTGTATTATTTTTGTTACCAAATCAAGGTTGTAAACTTCCTCTGCCTCTAAAATCTGATCCGGAAGCTCTTCTAATCTCTTTATCATTTCTTCTCTTAGCATTTTAAATCTCCTTTTTTTTTAAGCACTGCCCCATAGGGCTATAGCAAAGGGTTTTTCATAAATTTCTGGGTCTTGCCTTAAATCGGCTTCAGGAATTGATATATCTTTATATTTTTCTAATATCATCTTTCTGGCCTCTTCGACAGTAGGAGCTAAAGCAAACATTATTCCTGATTCATAATCTGTAAGAACACCATCCCAAAAGAACAACTTTAAATTTTTCATAGCTTTCTTTCCTCCTCTCATAATTAAATAACTTTCAATTTAGTAAAATTCACTTTCAAATCCTTTTCCCAGACTGCGTGCATATATTCTATGTTATCTGTTTTGCCATCAGAAGTAAAGCTGATTCGTTTGTGATGCACGAAGCAATATTTAGGCAAATTCTCTTTCCAAAAAGGATATTGGCTTTGGGAGCCAAAAAAGTTAAGCCTCAAAAGAGCTATTACAAAACCTCCGGAAATTACCTCACCCAATGCTTTCTCAATAAAAGGCAGAGCCAAAGCAAAAGGAGGATTAGTAATAATCATATCTGGGCTTCGAGAGAAAGGAGCCGCCTCAAGATAATCCATCGTAAATCGAGCTGGGCTGTCCTCTCTAATATCCATAGTCAAGATATTTTCTTTCGGTACTCCTACAAGGCTCAAGGCTTCGGGATAGCGCATAGGAGAAATATAATCTCCTCCGGCACTGGGATCTAAGATTCTTAAATCATGCTGATTAAAAATCCCCGGCTCAGCCAAAACAAATTCATCTAAGAAAGTCATAATGTCTCTTATCGGAGTAGCATAATAATCGTTAGCGTTTCGTGATGCTCCTCTATTGGTACTGCTCATTTTAAATGCCTCCTTATTGCGAGTTCTTTGGCTTCTGGAAGCCATTCTCGCCATTGATTATCTACAAGATACGCAACAGCAGCTTTGTTTCCAAAATCTTTGCATTTTTCTGCACAGATTTTTCGGGCAAGCTTTTCTATTTCTTTTTCTATTTCTTTTTCTTTTTCTTTCATATGCCTCCTTTATTCATAAAATACTTTGTTGGTTCGATTATCGAACAACTTAAGTTTAATTTTGTTTTGCTCTCCAAGCGAGCATCTTGTCCTGTTTTTCAGGATGAGCCTTCCAAAATGTCATCCACTCAGCTGAGCCAATAGATAGAGAAGTGAAATCTTCAATTTCTTCTTTAGGCTTGATCTGAACCTTAGGATGAGCGATCTCATTGTAGCCTTGAGACAAGTTAAGAAGCTGGAGGTTTCGATAATCCGAGTCAATCTCGATGAGTGTCCAATCAAAATTGAATCTTGATTGAAGTTCCTCGGCAGCTACTCCCATCATGCCTGAGCCTGCTGTTGGATCGAGGATTTTGTCGGCTGGACATCCTGATTGAGACAAGAGTCGCTTGTAGAGCTCTGGATGCTTTGCGGAAGGATGGATGTCTTTGAGACTTGGACTGGAAGCAGGAGTAGAAATAATGTTTGCTGAGGGTGGAAGGTTGAGTTTTTTAAGTCCTTTGCGAGCGAAGGCTATAGGTTCGTAGCAGCGGCCATAGTCCCAATCGGCGACTCTTGTTCGGCAAGCTCCAATTTTATGCCATACGAGAGGGATGCCAGAGGTCTTAAAGCCGCAATCGGTTATTGTTTGATGAACAAAAGCATAATGGACAATACCGAAGAAAATATAGACGTGAGAATTCTCGGCCATTTTCTTATAGAGAAGTTTTAGTCTTCTGGGAAAAGACTTTTGGAATTCTTCGAGAGAGTCTTTGTATTTTTGCTGGTTGCTGATGGCTGGTTGAGACTTATCATAGTCGACACCCCAAGGAGGATCAAAAAAGACTATGTCAAAATGGTTGTCAGGAAAATCGAGGAGGGCTTTGTCCATGTCTCCGAGAAGGCACTTGGAATCGTAGCGGATCATTTGGGTTTCTTGAATAGAAAGTGTGGACTCTTCGACAGGCTTATCCGGGGAAAGAGCAAAAGAAGCAATTTCACCTACTTGAACTTCTGGCTGAGCAGTCTTCTTCTGAATTTCTCGGAAGCTTTCATCAAGAACTTTGTCTCGAATGATCATAGTCGAAAGTCTCTTGATTATCTTTTTGGCTGTGGCCTTGTTTGGGGCAGCAGCAACTTCATCGTTCTCGGGAAGCCAGATAGCCAGAGTTATATCCTCAGAGAGTGTTGCTTTGGAAACTCCAAGATATTCGCCTACACTCTGAACAGTTTTCTTATCTGTCTCTGTATTAAGGATGTCAAAGATTCTCTTTTTTCCTAACACTTCTTCTTTCCAATCCAGATCTGCACGGACTAGATTTTCTTCGAGTTGGATGCGCTCCAAAGTAAGTGGATCAGTTATTTCTTCCCATAGGATAAAAGTTGCGTCTATGCCTATTGTCTCGCAGGCTCGAAGTCTTCGTTCGCCAGCAATAAGTTCAAGGCCTTTCTCAGTCTTGTGGCAGATTATAGGCTCGATTTGGCCTATGTCTTTTATTGAGTTTGTAAGATCGGCCAAGGCTTTGGGATTAAAAAGTTGTCTGTGTCGATTTGCGGCAACGTAGATCTTTGTGGGATCAATCTTATATATTTTTGGTGCTGTTTCCAATTTATTCTCCTTTTTGCGCAAAAAGCTTAGTAAGTTCTTCGAGGGTTATGTTAAGTTCTTGGGCTATTGCTTTCATGTCTTGGAGCTTAAGGCCTTTTTTAGAAGCTCTGGGCGAAGCCTTGAATTTTCCTTGTGACCAAAGATCAAAACTTTTTCTGATTCGATCTCGCTCCCCCGAAAGACGTTTCTTAAAGTCAGTCCATAAGTCTTCCGAAGGAGCAAAGCCGATTACTGAGCTGAGTTTATCCATAAGATTCTCCTTTTTATAAAGCACTCGCTAAAGCAGATTCAAAAATTTCTTTAATTTCATTTCTTCCCCATCCTGTCTTGGCTTCGAGTTGATGAAAGAAAGCATCTCGAATTCGACTTGTTAAGGTTAAAGCATAATCAGCGTATTCTACATTTATCTCTGCTTTGGCTTCGACATCAATAATTCTGCAATGGATTTCTTCAAGTTTTTCTATTAAGGTGATAAATCGACTTGGTGTCATAAAGAATTTTCCTTTCTTATTCTTGTTCCCAAATGAGGTTGGTATTTTTTTTCTTCTTTTTTTTTCAGAACTCATTCATATTCTTCCTCTTCTGTTTCTTGATTTAAATTTTCTTTTAGTTTACTATGGATGAAGCATGAATAATGCGCTATCTTAAGTATGTCTAAAAGTTCTTGCCTAGGTCGAACAGAAGAAAAACTTCTTTTTAAATATTTGATAATGGCTAAGTGGCAAGCATCTATAGACCAATCAGCTATTTGATCTTCACCTTTGTCTCCATACTGCGGGACTGTGTATTCTTCGATATGCTCGAGGACTCTTTGGGAAAAATCTTGCCACTCTTTGCCTCGCTTCGAACGAGGAATTATGTTGTGCATAAGGTTTCTCCTTTCTAAAGTTTCTTTAATGTAAGTTTATAAACTCCTGCACCTACAGATTTTGCTACGATATCCCAGTGTTGGCCGTTTAGTAGATAGGGAGCATTAAGCAAAAGACTTTTAGCAATTTTGGTTACGGCTCTATGCTCGCCTTGGGGATATGAAGCAAAAGATTCGAGAATTCTATTTTTTTCTTTTGCGATACTTTGTGCTTTAAAGTGTGCGTTGACTGCTGTCATTTCTCTCATTTTTCTTCCTCCTCTTCTATTTGCTTCATTGTTGCCTCTCTTATCTTTCGATAAACAAAGTTCCGGATCAAATGACTTCGCTCTCCATAATCTGGATAGAGCCGAAAGAATTTTTCCCAGACTTCGTCTTCAACTGTGATTTTAATTGCTTTCATCTTTCTAATTTTCTCCTTAGATAAAAAATCCTTGGCAGAAAGTCAAGCTTCCCCTTAGTCTCCCTTTGCAGGGTTCCACTCCGTCAGTTTAAAGACTATCTCCTCACTTTGTTATCTACCAAGGATTTTAAATATAACTTATGCTTTATGCTTTATGCTTTATATATTCGGCTTAGTCCATAAAATCATCAGGAATCTCGGAAATTGGTTTAGGCAAAGTAAAGCCTATAGCGTTAATCGTGCCTCCTGAACGATTGTCTTCGGTTTCTTCGATATAAACCTGAGCCTTCATCTTTACGTTAAGCCCGACAGTGGAGCCTTCAATCGATCCTCCGAAAGCTTCAACCCACTTATAAACCTGATCGAGCTTCCAGTCTTCTTTGGGCTGTCCATCATTCATATACTTACCTTTATCCGAAGGGTTAGGCAGAGCCAGATATTTGAAGAAAACTCTCCCGTTGTATTCAGGTTCATCGCTAATAATTCTGCCTTGAATGACCAGATTCTCACCGGCGCCTTCGATGTCTGCTGCTGAAAGCTTTTCTCCACCATCTTTCCAAGCTTTATTTTTCTTTTTAGTTACTTTCTGGCTAATAACCAGAGTGTACCAATCTTCGGGCATAAGTACTGGTTCCTGAAGATCATCCTGTTCCTTACCGAGATCAAATGTCGCCATAGTCTTTTCTCCTTTTCTTTGTTTTTAGTTACTTGTTTCGTTCGATTATCGAACATCTTAAGTTTGATCTAATTATTTTCTTTTTACGCCGCTAACCTCCTTTCGTTCGATTATTGAACAGAATGAGTTTGTTATTCAAATGCATCTTCAATATTTTCATCTAGATTTTTTTCTTTAGCTTCAACCTTGGCTTTGGCCTTGGCTGAGCGTCTTTGGGCTTCAATCTTGGCTTCGAGTTTTGCTTTAGCCTTGGCTCGAACGAGTCGATGAGCCTCAACCTTAGCTTGAACTTCGGAAGAAGGGTTGAATCTTCGATTTTTTAGATCTTCAAAGCCGACTAAAGGCCGAGAGAAGTCAATGCTTATCGGATTATCCCAGTAAAGATTCTCTTTGTTCATAGAGGATTTAAAAAATTCTTTGCTTCCGGTTCCGGCTGTTTGCCAAAAGTAATTTACTTTCTTTTCTGCACTATCGAAGAGACGATAGCAGTAATAAGTCTCATCGAACCAGTTTGGGAACTCTGTTCTGAGCTTTCCTGTTACTTTAGGAAGGTAGAGGGTTTTACCCGTGCCTTCTTCTTCTATGATGTCAAGGTGGCCAGTGTAGAGGATGTTTAGCTTGAGGGCTAAAGTCGAGAGGATGAACTTGGCTATATTATCCATTTCGGGAAGATAATGCTGCTGGGCTGGACAACCTCCAAGGCCATGCTTGGGATCGAGGGTGAGTGCCCAATTTAGGCAGTATCGACGAAGCATTGTCGCTCCGTCGAAGATTATGCTTTGGTAAGGGAAGACGCCGGCTTTGACTTCGCTTAGGACTTGCATACGAATCTTTTCGGCTTGCTTCCAAGCTTCGGCCTTGCGAGGATCAGGTTCGAGGCATTGAATGATGTCTATGTCTGCTGATCCGGCTAAGGTTTCTGATCGGCCATCAAAGTCAATCCAGAGTTTTCTTCCTGGAAGGGTCGTGGCAGAAAGGGTTTTTCCTGAGCCACTTGAGCCAGCAAGGAAGGCTTTGATGAAGTAACTTTCGGAGCTCTCATTGAGATCTTGAGCGCTTTGAGCAATTTGGGCGAGTTTACTTTTCATGAGGGATCTCCTTTTTATCTTCGTTTCTTTTCCAAGGTAGCCATTCGTAATCTTCTTTAAGAATTATAAAGGGGAAAGCTAAAGGATCAAGGTCTTTGTACGGGATACCGCTCGCGCATAAGCCTCGAAAAAGACATGGAGCTCGACCAATGCCTCCGGTACAGTTTATTGAATTTGTGGTTTTTGGAAAGTAATTATTGTCTATGCATTCATACATTTCACCTATATCCTTAATAAAATCTCGCTCGAATTCTTCAAGGTCGTTTTCTGAACGATTTTGAAAAGTCCGAGCAAATTGAGGTGTTTTTCCGGCTTTAGTAATCCGCTTGGTTGCTATGCTTACAAGGACTCCTTGGAACTCAGAGCCAGTAAGCTTCCTGCCTTGCCAGACATAGGTTGTGATCTGAGGCGAGTATGTGTATCCGGCAAGAAAATTATCACTTAGATACATTCCTGTTGTCTTTTCTTCGAGAGCAAAGATCCCGATTCCCTCTTGACGAACGTAGCCATCGAGGGCCCCACCGAGAGAGACTTCCCTTCTGGCAATCGTAGCCAAAGGAAAAGTAAACCCTACTTCGGGAGCAATCATTTCGATGCTTTCGTTTGGATAATCTTCGAGATACAGGTTCCAAAGAGCAATAAGTGTATCTGGATCATTTGGTTTCTTTTCTTCGGCAGAAGAATTGAGGCTTCGCCAATGCATAAGGCCTGTGTTAAGGCTTGTTATGGCTATAGCCGTCCATTCAGGTGAATGAGGCTCGGCCAAATGGCCTCCATTTGTGTACCATTCTTGTTTGACAATCCCCCAGACTTGACCGAAGGCAAAGTATCCCGGAATTGTTTCATAATCATAGCCTTGCCACCACCAAGAAAATTTGCGAGGGCAGTCTTTGAAAGAGCATCTCATTGTGTTATCAAAGATTAAAGGATATTTAGGATTAGCCATTTGGATCCTCCTTTTTGATTTGAGCTTTCCAGGAAGAACCAGCAGCAATACACCGTGCAAGGCTTGAAAAATCTAGCTCAAGTAGATTAGTCTTGCAATCACCTTCCTGCTCAACAAAGCGAATCTTGAATTCAATCTCGAGTCCTGTGCGCTCAGTAAAGGCTTCGGCTGAGTCTTCAAAATTGTCTCTGAATCTTTCTTTTTCTTTTTGCAAAGCTCCCATCGGAGTCTCTTCGTAAGGTTTTTCTTCGCTTAGAGCTTTAAGTTTTGTTTTAAAAGCCTCGATGTTTTGGTCATAGAATTTTTCGTGTTCTAACGCTTGGTCAATGTATCTGACTAATCTATCAGTTATTTCTGCTTTCTTTTTTTGAATTTCTTTTCTTGTTTTCATAGGTTAATTCCTTTCTTAGTTTACCTATGGCTTGTGGACAAAAGAAGCATGTCCAGCCTTGCCATTTGCGCTTAATTGCATAATCGAGACACTTCTGGTATTCGGAGCAAGATAGATTTCGATAAGCTTCTACTTCGTGAGTTTTAAGCAGTCTCCAAGGAAAAGGCAAAGGCAAGGCTAAGGAAGCAGTCTGATTTTTCAGAGCTTTCTGAGCTTTTGCCTTCGCCTTAATCTTTTGAGCGCAAAGACGCTTTTCCTGGGCTGTTCGATTATCGAACACGGGAAGTTTTTTAGTGATTTGCTTAATCCTTTTATATAAGTTCCATAAGATAATCTTTTTCGAGACCAAACTACTCGGCGCAAATATCGAAGGGAGCTTCTCCTTCGGCGAGACGATCATGAAAATTGGCTGAAGCTTCTGAAATAAGATCTTTGGCTTCAGCAGAAGTCATGGAGTCTCGGCGCATGAGAACTTGCTTAATGGTTTCAGACCACATTTGATTAAAGTCTCCTTTTTTGATGCGGCAGAGCTTTAGAAGAAGCTTCGGCATGTTCTGGGGGCAAGCCGCTTACGTCTTGCATCCAGACTTTAGAGAAGCTTAGCTTTGTGAGCTGTGCTTTTGTAAAGTCTACTCGGCGAAGGAAGCATTGGTTGAAGACTACATTGAGGAGGCTTCCAGAGAAAGTGCAATCTTGAATAAGCGTGCGATGGAAGATTAGATTCTTGGGGTTGACGAAGTTGTTGCCTTGGCTTATACTTTTTGTGAATGCGAGGCTTGAGGAGCGGGGAAAGAAAACATTACTGACTTCTTTGCTTTGATAGACATGCAGCTCGGACTTGAGCTTGGCAGGATCTTGGATGCGGATCGAAGAGCTTTCTATTGTGTTTAGGATTTGTTCTTTTATTGAGGGCATTGATTTTCCTCCTCTTCATAAGTTATTTGACTTAAAATTTCTCGTTCCTTTGAAGTTAATAAATGATTGACTGCCGCAAATTGAGTTTCAACTTGGTAATTCGTTCCCCATGTCGAGCATTCTTTTGCTAAAGACTTGAAGAATTCTGCTTGAGCAAGCTTTGCTCCGATATAAGACCAGTTGGTGTCTTGTAAGCCTATTTTCATGAAGCTTTCTCCTTTGAGCCTTAGGTGCTTTTTGAGCCTTAGGTGCTTTTTGAGGCTTATGCCTCATTCTTGAGCCTTTGCCATTCTTCAATGATAGGAAAAAACTCTTCTTGGGTTATACTCTTTGTGGTAAGAGCTTGGTAAAGCTTGCTAACCAGAGTGTGAACTGTTGGTTCGCTAAAGAGCTGGAGCGCTTGATCTTCGATCTTGTGAAGATTAAGCTTAGGCTTCGCCTTGAGGGGCATAAGTCTCAAGTAGATTAGTGAAGATCCTCTTCTGCTTATCCGAAATGCTTCTTTAATGCCTTCGTGATGAAGGAAAGAATAGATTCGATTGCGAAATGTCTCCAGACTTTGTGAGCCTTCATATGAGATTTCAAATGAAGAGCCTTCGGGAAGCTCGAGGAGCCTGTGTTGAAGGCTTGAAGGGATCTGATTGGCCAGATACTGGCTGTTTTTAATCTTCATACGATCACTTGAAGTCTGGCTAAAAGATGGGAAGCATGAAGTGAGTTGCCTTGGCCACTGTGTTGCAAATCTCTGAGTTTGTTGTGCGGTTCTTTAGGCGTTTGTCTGTTGATTTTTCTTATTTGCTCTCTTGTTTTTCTAAGTTTCATTGGAACCTCCTGTAAATGATTAAGTTTTCCGATTCTTTCTTTCTAGATCGAATTGTATTTATAAGTATTAAAACTTTTATTAGTAATCGTCATTATAATAATTCCTTTTTTTGAGTATGATCAACCATAACATATCTCATGGGGAATGTCAAGGAAACGAGCAAATTAATAAATTACCGGTAATCCCAGATGCCTGGCTACTATTGAAGGATTGATTGAAACTTCATTATCTCCCTGATACTCCGCGCAGAGTCTATCCTTTGATGTGTTAAAATACCAGCCTTCATCATCTTTGGGATAGTTCTTTAAAAACTTCTCTGCATCTTTTAACTCAAAGATGTAAAGAAGTCCATCTTTTGCTTGCAAGGCTATCGTAAAGTCTTCAAACATAACTTCCTGAAAATATTTACTTTTGACGCTATTCATACCTATCATTGATCCCTCCTTTTCTATTTAATTGTTATTAAAAAACACCATAACATATTTGTTGAATTGTGTCAAGGGAACGAGCAAACTATTTTGATCTTGGGTTGTTCGATAAATGAACGAAGGGAGGTGATATACGTGTGAATGAAGTCTGCTCTTGCCCGTGCTTGGTCGAGCGGTTGATCCCGTTATGTATACTAAAAGATACATGTATGATAAATCATACTCGTGGTGTATCCTTTTGTGCACATGTATGTTTAAAGAGGCATAATGATATGACGGAATGACGCGCCTAATGAAGGAACGTCTTATCATATTGAACCCTTCCTCCCTGTTGGTATCTGTGAAGGAAGCAATGTGCGCTTGCGCGAAGCATTAGGAATATGTGAAGTAAATAAAATGCTTGGTTTGTGATTAAAAATGATATATATATATACTATAAAAAAAAAAAAAAAAAAAAAAAAA
>LGVF01677219.1_pt1 | contig 41576 bp, 71 predicted proteins | sample 469901 | NCBI WGS metagenome assembly LGVF01 (sample SAMN03893561, study PRJNA290197) | marine sediment metagenome | material: sediment; isolation source: combined push core samples #3730, #5133, and #5579 collected at Hydrate Ridge | place: Pacific Ocean: Hydrate Ridge
CTATAAAGATGGGGGGAAGTATAATGAAAGTAACATGGTATATTCCTTTGATAATAGCTATCCCAATGGCTTGTTTAATCTATCAACCCGGGGATGGGTTCATTCAAGCTATGGCAAATCTATTAGTGTCTTATGTATTTGCGTATGGGTTGTTGGGACTGACATCTCTTTGTAACTATGCTGTTAGAAAAGTTATTAGAAATAATAAGGAGTAATGTATCTATGAACATTGCCGATAAAATCGGAGTATACTTGCTATTGAGTATAGTATTTACATTAGCAGGAGGTGTATTTGGTCAAGTATTGCCAGGTACAGAAGCCACAGAGACAATTATATTTTCATTGGCTTGCATTGGAATCTTAATGTTTATTGGTGCAATATCTGAATTAATCATTCGGTGCATTGATTCTATCGGTCTCATTTATTATGAAACATGTAAATACAAATTTATAGATCTACTCCGAGCAGGGCAAATGATTTTGTATTCTGCAATATATGTTTCATTGTTGCCAGCGATAGGGACTTATATTTATGATGAAGGGGGCTCAATATATGCAGATACAGGGGAGTTAATGTTTTCTCTTTATGGTCCATTAGAGAATGTATTTAGTTTTGCAGTTATAGCATATATCGTGGTGGTAACAATTGGGGGCTTTGTAAACTATTCAAAAAAGTATAATAAATGATATTCCCTTCTTTTGCATATAACCAGGTGGTCACGTTCATGACCATGTATATATAAATGTATAGTCAAACGTTTGACCAGTCATTTATATGTAACTGATATTCTTTTCTTATTCCAATGCCTAATTACTTATATCTATATTTCAATCATTTAATGTGATCAACTATGACTAGTAAACGAAAACAAACTGTTAAAGTTAAATCTCATTCATATTGGAAGAATGGGAAGAAGGTTACTGTAAAGGGCCATAAGCGTAAAGTTACAAAGAATGTAACAACCGTTACAAAAGCCCAATACAAGAAGAAGGCAGAACTCAGACCAACTAAAAGGCTAGCAAGGGATATGTCCAGAACAAAACGAAACTCAATCACTGGTAGCAAAGCGGTATTACCTGCAAACTGGAATACTAAAAATTATGATTGGGTTGGTGTCGATGCTAAGGGATACCCTAAGATCCCTACAAATAATGTAAGACTTAAAGGGGGAAATCCTGGGTATATTATTGTTAAGTTCAAAACTCCAAAAGGAACAGTACGGTATATGTGTATGTACAAAGGTACTAAAATTGGACCTACTACACCCTACAATAACTTAAAATCTGCAAAGAAACTATGTTTTGTACATCATGGAAGGCGTATAGGTAAGATTAAGAATGTCAGTCAATCCGACTCATTGCATCGACAAACCCATTATGTAAAGAATCCATATAGGCAACTTGAAGATACTAAATACGATGATGCCTATGATGATTCGGAAGTTTGGCACGATTCTGAAATATCCAGATCAGAAAACATTACAGAAGGAAAACGTAGGCATCAATTCAGCAGTTTGCACAATTTATGGTAAATACGTATTAATAGGATATTGAGAGTCTCTTTCATAGGTGTATTAATATGACATACCCAAGCACAAAAACATACAACGGAATAAAGAAAGGAAAGAAGATAGAACAAAGGTCAGGGGATTACTCCCCCTCCTTTGCATAATGGCACTTGTTACATGTATGCGTTACTATTCTATTATCACAGTTTTTCCAATATACTGAATAAATCGGTTTTCCGCACACGTCACATAATAAATAAGGGGCTTCTTTAGTTTCTGTCATTGTTTCATCCCTCTAAATTAAATGTTATAATATCTTTTAAACACCCAACTTGCAATTAAATATACAAGGCAAATTATTATTATAACCAAAATACCCACCTATCCGCGATCTTTTTACCTCTGATTCTGTCCTGTTCAACGTATCCTTTTAATTTCTCCCTTGCATATCTGGCATTGCACCCAAGTTTATCCGCAATTTGTCCGGGGGTAACCATTCCATCAATTTTATATATTGCCTTTTCAAAATCCATAAAGGAATATACTTCCTCTAGCCTACTCCCATTATGTTTTATTGGCATTGTATTTAGCCTCCTAAAAAATTAAATATTATTAACAGCTACAAAACTGTAAAATTCTTCTTTTAAATGGATATTTCCGGCACGGTTGCCTGTTTCGGCTTCGTATGCTTTCCTATATTCTACCATTTTATCAGTTGATGCTTTACTGAATTTTATAATACCCTGTTTCGCTTCATTAGACAAATCTTTAAATTCTTTTTCAGTTTGTGTTATATTGTCCATGTTTCTACATCTCCTAAATGTTGATACTACTACATTGTTTTATCAGTATATATACTTTGGCTTTATGTCACATAAACATAAAGATTAAATACTATTGACTACTACTATAACATGGAGATGATTAAAATGACACCAAAAGAAATATCAGAAACAATACTTAAACAGATGGGCGGAGCAGGTAAACTTAAAGCAATGGTCGCAGCTTATGATATGATGTATGACAACGAGGGGTCCTTATCTTTTAAGTTCAAGGGAAGCCGAAAGATAACCTATTGCAAAGTTACATTAAACGATATGGATCTTTATGATATGAACTTAGGCAAAATAGCAAAAAAAGAAGGAATCCCAACATACAAAGAAGTAAAATCAATTGAAGGTCTTTAGTGGGATCAGTTAATTCCAGTATTTGAGAGTGAAACAGGATTATACCTTTCACTTTAATTTTTCTTCCTTTTTTGCCCTCACTTTACTATTCAGACCGATTTTAAACCGCGTATAGTGGCTTATCTTGATTAGAATGAGTACATTTCAGCCTATTAACATATACGCTTAAATACGTGTAAGACAATTACTATATTGTACTACCAAACCTCCATCGAAGTGCTAACCAATATCCATTGTTCATACTCCAATCTCCGGTCCCCTCACAATGGTTAGCACTTCATTTCATACCCATCTTTTTTAATACGAATCTTATTTTATTCCACCCTCTCGATTACTACAGTAGCTTTAAGTTTGCCATGTTTAATTAATTTCACGTTCTCTCTACCTATGTAAATCCTACCTGATCCTGTGTCCATGCTTCCGGTGTCTTTGGTTATGTTCCTTGTATCGACTACTTGGTCGTTGTTGAATGTTGTATATGACATATTTTAATCTCCAAATATTACTAAAAGCAAAAGAAGAGCTATTGCACAAACTCCGCTTGAAATTCCATTTATAATTGATCCTGTTGTATAAGCAATTATTCCGTTTACAATGCCTAGTAAAGACAGTACTCCAATATATGATATTAACAAAATATCCCTCGTTTCCATCATTATTAAACATCTCCTGCACTTACTCTTAGTGCAATATACTATATGAGTCACTTACTATATAAACACTGTGTCGCACAGGTATATAAAAAAATAAAAGCGGAAATACCCTATTTAATCAAATTTATCTTTATCATCTTCCAAATAATATACAATGCCTAAACAAATCGCAATAATGATATGTAAAGATCCTATCATGCGAATAAATCCGAACTCATTTGAATCAAATCCCCATTCATGAATATAACACATCACGATCACAACTATAAACATTGCAATTTCACTTATAAACAATTGTACTAATAAATCATTATGAGTACCCATTGTATCCCCCTCTGAGCTATGATGTTTTAGTTATTCTGCTCATTGTTGTTTATCTTCTCTCTTCCTTTAAACGCTGGTCTTCTTCGGATTTAACAGCAATCATAGCATAAGCAATTACAATTCCTGTCAAAAGCATAGCAATAAAAAATATTGGCAACAATATTGTAACTACGAATCCTGCAAAACTCATTTCCTCACCTTCCCAATATTAAATAGTACAAATGTTTATATTTTGTATCATCTAAGTCAATTGTATTATTTTGTGTTCCTTAATTTTTTAATTTTTTGTTCCAATCTCTTCAAATTTCCATTTTTCGTGGTGTAAACTAAAATGACAATTCCCACACAATACTATCAAATTGTTGATCTCGTTATTATCATGATTATGGTCTTTATGGTGAATATGTAATGATCCTTTAAATTTGGAGTATCCACATCTTAAACATTTTGTTTATGAGATCATATATTATAATTAGTATGTATGATATATAACTCTATTGATTAAGCGTCTGGTATTCCAATATAAGGGTATAATCTATATATGTATTGAATTACATTGTAGTATATCAATGACTGATAAAATAGGCGTGTATATTCGTACATCCACATTGAATCAAAAGGAATCTATACAGTTGCAGCAGGAAGAATTAGAACGATACTGCAATGCCCACAATTTTGAGATCTACGACAAATATATAGATTTTGGATTTTCAGGGAAAAGTACAGAAAGGCCAGCATTTCAACACTTAATGGAGGATGCAAAAGAAAATAAATTTGATATGGTTTTAGTTACAAAAATAGACCGGTTTGCCAGATCAATTATTGATTGTTTGGTAAATGTGGAAAAATTGCAGAAATACAATGTTTCATTTGCAGCTACATCACAGCCCATAGATACAAGTTCAGCAATGGGTAAATTGACATTAAACATAATGGCTGCTTTTGCGGACTTTGAAAGAGAGATCATCAGAGAACGTATGGAAGCAGGAAGGATTGCAGCTGAGAAACGAGGGATTGTATGTAATCGACCACGATTGAAAATATCCAAACATGAAGTACTCAAATATATAATCAAGGGGTTATCTGCAAACTCAACGGCCAAGATACTGGATGTTGATCCTGCTACAATATGTAAACGTCTTATGGAGTGGGGCTATATCTACGACAATGGAACGTGGATTATAAAAAGTGGATTTATTGAACAGGTAGTACCTAATATGTTAGACGATGAATAATAAATAGAGGGATGTTAAACTATGTATAAAAGAGGTATAACGCGAATATGGACAAAATATGAACACAAACATGGATTAAACAAAAGAGTACTTGATGAGGACATGAAAGACTATTTAAAAAACGAATATTATTCAAAAGGAGAGATTGAAATGAAAGTAAAAGCAAATATTAAACAAGAATTTGAACAAGCAGAAGAAGGGATCTGGATAGAAATTCCAAACAAAGAAGATCAGATCACATATAGCCAAGATACAGAAGGTGATGAAATCAAAGTAATTGTCTTGAATAATGCTCTTTGTTGCGAACCAATGGAAACCTATGGAATGCATACTGTCGCGGTCACAAGAGGCAAGATGAATCCGCTTATTGTACTGTAACGACAGTACATTAAATGTTAAACTTAAGAGAAGCCCTCTTGCTTCTTCTTATTTCTATTTAGAGCTTATCTTTAACCGGAAGTCAATTAAATTTGACATTTCTTATTTTTATCCAAATACTAATTACTAATTTGATCCAAATTGATATAGGGGGATATAAAATAATGAATTACTGCATTAGTAATAATATGAAGAAAAATATTATTTGCATAGCATTTATATCAAGTGTTACTTTTTATATAATGTCATATTGTTGCATATATACGGCGGTTGGTATGTTCGAGATACTTCAACCATTTGAACCTGAGTATAGATGCAAAGATATGATTGGTACTGAATATATGCACGCATATGTACATGTAAATGGGATTAACTTATTTTTAAATCCATTTACGAAATATTCAGATAATTACCGTACATACAAAACAAGTAATGATATTATAAATGTAGCTCCTAATTGGGGATCTCTTTATAATCCTATTTGTGATAATTTTATGACTTTTCATCATACAAACAAATAAGTATAATCATGGCAGTATGCTTATATATGAAACTTATTCACAATGACCATGCAGATGCTTATGGATATGCTGCAATACTATTATGCGTTGTGTTCTGTTCAATTCTGTGGATCACATTAAGCATTCCTACAAATTATATCACAGAAGATTTTAATAAAGCTGTTGCAGGTGATGAAGTGTCCGAACAAACGGCAAGTGCTTATGATTGGTCTGTTAGAGTATTCACATGGATACTTCCAGTCAGTTTATTAGCTCTAGTCGTTGCATGGGCATTTACAAGGGCAAATCAAAGGAACGGTGATGAATAATGGTAAGGGGTCTATTTGATTCGGGTATAATCATGATTACCGGGTGTTTTCTTTCAATTATTCTTACAAGATTTTTAGGGCAAATACTTGATCAGATCGCAATCGCATTAGTTGAAGTGAATGCGTATGATGTTCCTCCTGAATGGCAGACTGATCCGAGTACTTTAATCAATTTGTTCTATGTAATCTGTATGCTACCTGCCGTTCTAAGTATCATAATAGGCATATTGAGAACTCAGGAAAAGACAAGTCAAGCATATGGTGGACAATCACAGGAAGAATTTGAAGTCACGGAGTTGAGATAATGGCAACAGGTAAAGCTACAATCAGGAATCAATCAGCCGAACGCACAAAGGAAGCTCAGAAAATAAGTTCCTCCGTAGATCGTGCAAGGCATTCGAAACAGCAATCCGCAGCAAAGAAAGCTATTGCAAAGCGTGAAGAAGAAAAGAGAATTGAAGCAAATATTAAAAAAACATTTGGTGATGGTGTTATTTCTTCACGGCAGCAAAGGGAAATCTCTAAAATGTTGGCGGAAGGACCTACGAAACCGAAACAAACTGGATTTGCAGGAAAAGCTGAACAAGCATATGAAGTCGGAAAGGAAGAAGTAAAGGGATATGAGCAGCCAGCCACATTAAAGAGGATTGAAGATACAAGTAAAGCATTTGCGAAAAGTGCCAGATCAACCGAAGTAAGAATTGGGGGGTATGGGGGGATAGCTACAAAGGCAGTGGTGGAAGCAACTGCTAGAGCTGGGGAGATGGTTGGAAGATTACCAACAGGCGCACATATCGCAGTAACAAGACCTAAAGCAATCCCGGCAGCAGCCACAATTGCAGCTTATGAATTAACACAATTGCCAAAGACAGCTAAAGCAGATCCCATACAGTTTGCAGCTGATGTACTTGTCATGGGTACATTGTTCGGGGCCGCAGGTAAAACAGCAGGTAAAGTCACCAAACCACTGAAGGCATTAAAGCCAGGTGAAGCATTGAAACCTCTTGTTCCTAAAAAGGTGGCATCTAATATTAAAGCAGTTGATAGTGCATTTAAAGCTGCAAAACTCCCTTTAAAGAAGGTAAAGGCAAAGTCAGTCACCAAAGCAAAACAGACTGTAAGACCCATTACAAAGCCAGTTTCATCAGTCTCAAGGAAAGTTAAAGTAACTAAAACAAAAGTAAAGCAGGAAATAAAATATAAAACTAAAATGGTTGCAAGACCTGTTACAAAGCCAGTAGCCGCAGTCTCGCGAAAGGTTAAAGTAACTAAAATGAAAGCAAGGCAGGAATTAAACCAAAAAACTCGTAAAGTCACACGACCTATTACAAAACCAGTGAATAAAACTCTAAAAACAATAAGATCAAAAAAAGCCCAATTGAAAAGAAAATCTAAAAAAGTTGTTGGAAAAGAACTTGCAGCCACAAAGAAACAATTGAGTAAATTGGCAAAGGACGAAAGAGCAGAAGTTAAGCTTGCTCGAAGGAAACAAAAAACCATTTCATCAATGGAAAAGGTAACCCCCCGTACTGAGATTAGCAAACAAATATCACTACTCAAAACAAAAATAAAATCCCTTGAAAAAACATATGAACGCACTCATGACCTAGCTGATAAAGCTCAAATAAGATCAGCACAACGACAATTAAAACAACTGGAAGCTAAATCAAAACGTCCATCTCGACCAACTGTAAAAGAACAAAAAGAAATGCGTAGGATTGAACGAATGCGGGGGTCTGAGGATGTAACGCGGACTCTCAATCAACGTCAAATGATCGAACTTGAGCGTTCAACCACCCGCCAAATACGTAGCATTGAAGCGGAAGCATTGAAATCAAAGAAGATGCTAAAAGCAGAATCTGCAGCATTGAGTAAACCAATAAAATCAGTTCGGGTACAAAAGGCTATTAACAAACAAATAAAGGTACAAAAACAGGTACAAAAACAAATCAAGAAAGTTGAATCAAAGCAATTAACCAAGACAGAACAAGTCCATATTGCAAAACTGAAAACAAAGAACGCTCAGGTATTGGCAACATTGTTGGCATTGGTCACGATACAGAAATCGGTGCAGAAATCGGCACAGATACAAAAGCAGATACCAATTCAAAAGCAAATACCAATTCAGGTATCTGATGTGATACAGGTCACTACCACTTTACAGAAATTTACTACGCAGTCACAGGCAGTCAGTGTATTGATACAGAATGCAACACATTTGGCACTTATACAATCAGCCTCAACTAAAGAAGAAGTTATGCCAATACTTAAAATTATAATCCCCAAAGGGCGAGACTCCAAGAAGAAAAAAGTTATTCAAATTACTCGCACAGTCAGCAAAGAATACACAAATTTCCAAATAGTTAATCAAATGAATGGTATTTCGGAGTTATTCGGATGATGAGTTATAAAGGATATATGTTTCTAGCACTTTGTATAATAGCTAGTATAGGGTGTGCGTCTGCTATTCCATATCAGGCAGGAAACTTTGATCCTGTAAGGTCAGACCATGATTATTGGGTATGTTATGATTATGCAATTGACTCTGCTCGGAATAATCAGGAGTATGGAATTGTGACCGTTTCAACCAATCCCAATTTCATAGGCGTATCACATATGCTGAATTATCAGATTGTAAATGATACCATTTCTTTTTATGATCCTTTTTGGAGCGATCTTACAAGCAATGAATTTGTATATACCGTGGATATTTCGGACAGGAGAATGGACAATCAATATTTTTATCCGGCTTATTATAAATTCTGGTCTGAAGATGAAGCCCCATTGCGAAATTACAGACGATTGAAGGATAATTCAGCGGAGTGGTTAAATGTTTAAAAAAGCAATATTTACACTCTTATTGTTATTATTGTGTGTGTGTACAGCTAGTGCAAATCAGTGGGAATCAAGCACCGCAATTGTAACTGGACTAAGTGACGTTGGATTTTATTCAACTCCATATGTTTATAATAATGGAACTTATGACATTTTAATATCAGGGGATACTGATGGAACTTTTAGTGGTTGGTATCGAGATGGATCTAGCTGGACCTCTGATAGTACAATTGTATCAGGATTAACTAGCGTAGTATCTTTATCCGCCCCATCCGGTTATAATAATGGAACTTATGATATTTTAATATCAGGGGATGCCTATGGAACTTTTAGTGGTTGGTATCGAGATGGATCTAGCTGGACCTCTGATAGTACAATTGTATCAGGATTAGGGGATATTGGTTTTGTATCATACCCAACTGTTTATAATAATGGAACTTATGACATTTTAATAGCAGGTAATTCCATAGGTGAGTTTTATGGTTGGTATCGAGATGGATCTATATGGGTTTCTGATAGTACTATTGTATCAGGATTAACATATTCAGAATACCATTTGAATCCAACAGTTTATAATAATGGAACTTATGACATTTTAATCTCAGGTCAGGATGGTGGCACGTTTAGTGGTTGGTATCGAGATGGATCTAGCTGGACATCTGACAGTACTATTGTATCAGGATTAACAGACATCGGAGATCGATCATCTCCAACTATTTATAACAATGGGACTCACAATATTCTAATTACAGGTGAAGTACATGGGGAATTTGATGGTTGGTATTTAAATACACCCTCTTCTAAACCAATAATCACAACACCTTCCAATTTGGATACTCTCTTATCTCAACCTATTACAATAACAGCAACGAGTACTGATCCTGATGGAGACCCATTAACATATTACCATTATGCAGATGGCACATTACTAGGATCATCTGATACTGAAACATTTAAATGGTATGCCTATTATTCTGGTCATTACGATTTAACTGTCCGTACCAATGATGGATATTCATTCTCAGATTATTCTGATGCTGTGACGGTTGATGTTGTACTCGCGCCAAGTGAAGTATATGATGACAACATAATGGAGAATCTTTCGGGGTGGTGGAAACTTGATGATGATTATGTGGATTCATCCGGTAATAATGATAATGGTACCAATTATGGATCTACATTTGTAGATGGATATATCTACAATGCAAGTAGTTTTGATGGAATTGATGATTATATTTTGACAACACCAAATAATAATACCCCCCGCACAATCGCAACATGGATAAAAAGAAGTGGTGGAGTCTCTGAGAGTAATATTGTATTTAAGGGTATTTTCCCTACCGGAACAGATTATGTATTACGTATAATAGAACAACCTTCTTCAAAACTATCAGTTGGGGTTGTAACTGATGCTGGTGAATCATTTGGTTATGGCATATATGATATAATTGATGATACATGGTACCATACCGCTGTAACATATGACGATAAATATTTGCGTTTTTATGTGAATGGTAACGAAGAATGGTCATATTATACGAATAGTGCAATTGTTAATACGAATACTTCATTAAATATAGGAGGATTCAGCTCAGGATGGGATTTTAATGGAGATATTGACGATGTGAAAATATATAATCGAGCATTATCAGCAGAACAAATCAAATACATCTACAATCTCCGAACAATTGAGCCGGCACCAGATTCCACGCAACAATTTACATATCCTCCGCTATTGCATGACATTACTCTAACCGGACCAGATACAGCACCCTCATACAAATATCAGGTGTCCAGAGATGCAAGCTTTAATTTAATTGCAGCCGAAGGATTTGTATTCACAAATGAAGCTATTCCGTCATTGGGTGCTGATTCATACTGGTGGAGAGTCTTTGGATATAATGAAACACTGGACCAACTGAGTAATTCATCTACAGTATGGCAATTTGATATAGATTCCACTGGAGGCGAAGGAGACGGAACTGGCATATCAGGAGTTGTATATTCCGAATCAGGTGGAACAAGCACTGAACTTACTGATGCTGTGGTCTCAATTTGGAATAATACGTGGTCTGCCCAACAGATAACGGGCAGCAATGGGTATTATCTATTTGATACTTTAGGGAATGGAACTTATTCACTTCAAGCTACAAAGATCGATTATTCCGATTCACAAACACAATATGTTACGGTAGTATACAATGAAACGATAATTCAAAATATCTTAATGGAGGAAAGGGAAGATGAATCACAATACTATAGTCCACATTACGTAAAATTCACGGTAAAAAATATATGGGATACAAGATATAAATATGTAGACGCGAAGGTGTACAAAGGAGATGATGTAACCGCTACGCATACCGGAACAACTGAATCAGATGGAAGTATAACGTTCAACTTGAACGAATATCAGGAGTACAGATTAACTTTTGTCAATACGACACAGGGGATCAATGAAGAACTCGTGCTGTATCCAAAGGATGATATGTATAATGTTTATGTTAAAATTACTTCACTTGCACCAGATGAACAGTATTCAAGTGATGAAATTGATATAAGTGTCTCTAAACAAACTATAAATAACTCCCATGCCTATATTAATGTAACATACTTAGATAATTTAGCAGAAACCGAATCATTGAAAGTGTATTTGAATCAATCTACTACAAGTGATTTATTTAATCAAACTGTAATTGATTCGTATTCAAGTGTTACAAACAATACAACAATAAGCTTCATTGTTGAAGATTACGCAGGAGAAACCTACTTTGTTAATGTGGATGTGGTCCATACTACATTTGATAATGTGAAACGATCCTATGCAGTTGCATTTGATGGAATGACAGAGGACCACGGATTCAGCCAAGTTTATATCTGGCTGGCAATTGGTGGAATAATGTTTACTGGTATGCTATTCAAAGCTACTAATGCTCGATATGGTGCATTTGTTGTTTGTGTGGTTGCATGGGTGTTTATCATCATTGAATGGTTTGACAATCTTGGAGATAAAGGTGTACTAGCAATTACAGCAGGTGTAACATTGGCAACCATATTAAGTATCGCTGCAATAATGGCAAAGGGTGAAAAGGAAGGTTGATAAAATGAAAAAATCATATGCAATCATCATTTTCATTTTTGTGTTCTCATTGACAAGCACAGCGATTAATGAAATGGGGATTTACTCCTGGGATACTAATACAGACACCGGAATAAGTCAAAAGGGCATCACGGAGCTTAATAATACAGTGTATGGGTCTGTTAGTGTGGATGGTCTTGAATCCGAAGGTGATACATTTGGGTTATTTGCAGGTGTTCAAATGGTAATAAATTCAATTGGAGTTCTGATTAAATCAATTGGTGCAACATTTGTAATTTATCCAACACTTATCAATTTATCATTCCCTCCGGCAATTGCAGCTATCTTTCAGGGAATCACAACTGTAATTGAAGGGATTGCAATTGCAGAGTTCTTATCTGGCAGGAGGGCTACAAATTGAAATATAAATTAGCCCTCTTTATAGCTATACTATTTTTAATACCTTCTACTGCACTTGCAGCCCCTTCAATAAGCTCATATAGCAACACCGCAACAAATGATGATAACTTATACCCTGATGTTGATAATGGTGTTACAGTGACATTCTCCATAACCGTGGACGAAGCAGTTACATTGTATGAATGGTGGGATGGAAGTACTCAGGTCACAAATGATCAGAACTCGTTTGCAAGATCCTGGACCGGACCATATTACCAGAATGTAACTGTTAAAGCTACAACTGCAAGCGGTGATATTTCAATGGTCTGGTATCCTGTTGTGTACAGAGCTTTAGCAGTTACTACAGCAGAAACAATAGACGAAACTCCATATAATTCGATGATGGTATCTATGGAAGATGATCCTGATTATATCTCCTTTTTATCTGCCGTGGTACTTCCTTATACTGGTGTAATAGGATCTATGTTCTATGTGTTGGTATGGGGTGTATATTTCGGGTTTGTTTGGATCAGACAAGAAAGTATTTATGTTCCTTCCGTAGTTGGTTTAATTGTAGGAATGGTTTTATTTGTATTCCTCCCTTCACAGTTTGCAGTGGCAGGAACTTCACTATTAGTCTTATCAGCAGCAGCAGCAATATTCAATTTGTACAAGGAAAGGTGAGTTTGTGACATCAAAGCGTAACAAGGCAGCTAAAAGTATGAAGAACAAGAAGGATAAGGACATATTGATTGAGTGTACAATCACAAACGGCAGGAAAACACAAACTATAAGAAGTACCAATCCTGATTATGTAGTAAGGCAATTAAAGAAGGGATACTGAATGAACTTGACAGAAATACTTGCAAAAATGGGGATTGCAAAACCCCTAATATATGCCTCAGCATACGAACGTGATCAAGCAAAGCGAGCTAATCTCAAAGGGAAGTGATCATGATGGGTATCAAGGATAAAATAGATGCGTATAAAAAAGAACGTGCTAAACTAAAAGCCATTGAAAAATCGGCATATTCAGGACAAAAGAAAATCACTGATCAAAAAAAGGCTGTTCAGAAAGCTGAAAAGGCAGCAGAAAAAGGAATCGCAAAAGCTAAAGCAGGGGGTACATGGGGATTCGTTGCAAAGGCAGCAAGGAAAGAAGCTGCTAAATGGGAGTTAGGTGATGGTAAAACAGAACCAATCATAAAAAAGAAGAACACAACTACTAAAAAAACAATATCATCTAAAGAGATACCCCCACAAACAAAGAAATTTGATGGTAAACCATTTAAGATTATAGGACAAGAAAGTAGTAAAAATAAAGCAGAAACACTCTCCAAGAGAATGTCTAAAGCGGGGTATAAGGTTCGAACGATCAAAACCACTAAATGGGGATATTTGATATATCGTAGGAAGTGATAAAATGGCAAATCAGTATATAGTAACAGCAAAGATCACAATGAGAAGTGGACGGTTGAGCAAGACAGCAGCAGATAAACTTAAACGGGATACTAATCGTAAGGCTCCCAATGCATCTGTGACCATCAAAAAGGTATAATTAATTATAAACAATTGGTGATATTATGGCAATCGCAAAAGCATTAAGTGAGTTCAAAAAAAGAATCAACAAAAGAACAATTGATGGTAAATCATACTATTTGCAACATTCAGCAGGTATGACAAAATCAATTGCAATGGGAAACGCAGATCTTATGAGAAAACAACGCCCTCATATGTCTTTTAGAGTACTGAATGTGGGTACTGGCAATTATTATTCTAAAGGTCATGAATATGCAATATTCGCAAGAAGAAAATAAAACCCTGGAAGGTATAATCCCTTCTTTCCGTTTCTTATTTATACAACTTCGAACAATTAATATATTGCTACTATGGATTCGAGGGGATCGATTTGCTCGTTTAAAATCCCCTCACTGCCATACTTTTTTATGAGGATTATACATGAAAATACTACACCCTCTCGACATTTTAATAGCAACACGGACGGAAATTGAAAATGAAAGAACACAGATTGAGAAAGAAGCAGGAAGAATTCAGGAACGATTGTCTAGCATTTCAAGTGTTATTGCAGAATATGATGTTGCAATCTCCAGAGAAGATAACGAATTAAGCCCCACAGATGCCCCGGATACAATAAAACTATGTGACCTGTATCCTTTTATGGAATCTGCATTAAAACCTATCACACCTGCTAAGTGTAACAAGGATTGTGGGGATTTGTCATATGGTCGGAACGGTGATCAAATTACTATTCGTTCTGCCAGTGGAAGACACCAGATCACAAGTTCATGGGAATACATCTGTGATTTCTATAACTTCCTTCCAGATCAAACAGAATCTAACCTGATTGATCTGAGTATTGAAAAGAAAGAGATTCTTTTATCCTTCTATTCAAGACATCCTAATTTTGATTGTAACATTGTGGAATCAGGCGTTAGTAAAAGGATGGTGAAAGATACAGTGAATGTTAACATAAACACTCATTCAGATGGAAAGATAGAAGCTGATGAATCTGCGTATTGAGAAGGAATTACATCCTTTTCTTTACGTGTGTCTGTGTGTGTGTGTGTGTAAGAATCAAATGGTCTTCATGATTACTTCGTTTTCCATGTTTTTTAATATTCGACATCAGTAAGCTGTTTTTGACCATCCTCTACTACTACTACTACTACTACTACTACTATCTATATAATCATAAGTAGTAGTAGTAGTAGTAGTACCTATCTACAATAACGTTAATTTACGGTTATTCTCGAATGATTTATATAGTTTAACGTTAATTGTTACATGTAGTTACAACGATTAATGTGATAATATGATGGAAAAAGGAAGAATCTCTGTTCAAGGAGTAAATCATGAAACCGTATCAAAATTTAAAGATATGGTACAAAGCAAGTATGGAAAACTTCATACTGTATATGGGCAAGAGGTTGAAAAAGCGTTGGAGTTCTATTTAGACTACCATTCAAGTGATAGTCCTCACGTAGGTCCTCATACGAATGCACACACACACACACAGACCGACACAGTGTATATAATGTCTAAATATGAGCAGAATGTACACAAAGTAGCTGAGATGATGTTATCTGTAGGTGCATGGGAGTTAGAAGAGTTTAATTCTGCAATTGCTACTAAGTATATTCGACAAGTTGTAGGTGGAGATCAAAGGACCATTGATAAGTATCTCAATGGAGTTCAATTAAAATGGGACGGTTTATCTACGTAAATTAATACATTGGAGGGCTTAAGATGGGATTTGAATCTGATTTTAAACAAGAATGCCATAATATATCAGAAGATTCTAATTATTCTATAATGGGACCATGTGATCTACTTGGTATATTCATTATGGCAGTAGGGGTATGTATAGGTATATTATATCACAATCTCATAAATAAAAAAAGAGATTAATATCATCTCTTTTTATTCTTTAGTTCAAGTTCTCTAAAAATGCCACAATATGAACCTGGTTCTTTATTGCATGTCATAGAATCTTTTTTGTAGTAACTACAGAACTTACTATATTTACATTTCATATAGAACACCTTTAGATAGATTCATATTTACATTCATTACTTCCATACCCCTACAATTGTCATATTATTAGGTACATCCGATAATACAACACTATTTGCACCAATTATAACATTATTCCCGATATTAACATCTCCCAAAATAACAGCATTTGCACCTATTTTAACGTTATTACCTATTGAGGGGTATTCATTACTATTCCAGTCTTTACGACCAATTGTGACCCCTTGTTGTATTACACATTCAGATCCTAACTTATCAGGATGCCCTATGACTACCCCGAATGGGTGGGATAAAGTTGTAGTGGGGAGGGAGCAAGGTTAAGTCTATGTCGCATGTCAGAATTGATTTAATGGGGAACTCATACTTAATACAATAGTACAAATTGGAACACATTTTGACGATAGCTTTACATCGTACTATGCAATTGCTCGACATAAGATCTACCTCGTGTTGATAATTTGTTACGTAACTGCTTGTTATCAATTAGTTCACATATACATCCTGCTAATGTAATAGGATCGTTTCTAATAAATGTATCCATTACTGGTATGGATGGAATATTCGTAGCTTCTAGGTTCAGAGAATCAATCCATGTAATCACAGGTTTACCCATTGCCATTGCTTCAAGTTCAAGTATCCCATACCACCCAATTTTAGTTTGTGCAATCACAATATCCGCATTCCTAATATTATCCATTAGTTCATCATGCGGAATTCCAAAATATGTATTAAAATTAAAATCATACCCTTTGTTCTTTGCGATATTTACGGCATCAAATATAATATCCGTTCCTTTGCAATCGATACCATGTTTATGCGAAGCTGCTGCATGAATAATGTTTAATTTAGGCTTATTTTTCAACCCCACATATTCATATTGATCTATATCAATCTGTGAACGAAGCCACAACGTATTTTTATTACAGTATTGTAGCAAATCTGGAGTGCTTACATAACATTCGTTTGCATATATATCAAAACGTGGCATTCTTTTGTTCCTAATATCCGATCCATGATAGTAGGTCACAACGTGTTTACCACACAACTTAAAGAATAATGTATCAAGACCCTGTAACTTATGCCAATGGATATATATTTTATCATATTGCAATCCATACAACAAATATTTAATAATAGTTATTGGATTGTGGGATACTATTATTCTATGATCATAATCAAACAACGTTGACTTCACTACATTTAATATTTTGGATTTATCCCCCCTCGAATTATCAATCTTCTTTAGTGTCGTCGAAATATCAGCATAGTTCCCCACATGCAATATTTTCATCATTTCACCTTTTGAAATATGTACATTGTACCATATTTATTTATATCCGATTTGCAGTTGGCAATTAACTCGAATCCTGCTGTTTCAAACATCGGAATATACTGATTAAAATCCCTATATGCCTGATATGAATCTTTATTTTGTGTTTTATACCATTTATTCAATGGGTTGGTATGCCATGTGTATATAGATATGTAGTTATTTGAATATTTAATCAAGTTTTCCAATATTGCTTTGTACACACCATCATCAAGGATATGAAATAGCATGTCATGACAAAACACAACATCCCCATTAAGTCCTTCAATATTCAGATCAGCAGAAGAACATATAAAATTCCATTCTGGTTTTACTGTTTTGTTTTTATTGATCATTGTTTGTGAAATATCGATGCCAGTATAGTTTATTACATCGATATTATCCATGAATGCAAGATCTCCACATCCGACATCAACTACATTATCAATTTTAGAAATATATTTGTTTAGGATAGACCATTTCCATTCTTTATGATCCCCCCTAGATCCTTCCCCCGAATTACCACCGTTCTTATATCTATTTTCCCAATAGTTCATTATTTTAACATCTCCTTTATTTCTTCAAGATCAGCTTTTATTGGTGATCCATGTGCATATGCTTGTCTGTTTGCAAACCGAATTATAGAAGGATAGACAATTGCATAATAAATCAACCACCAGCTTACAGCCCCCATAAGAAGCAAGCATACACCTACAGGCAATGAAACATATCTATGAAGGATTGAATCATACAGTAATGCAGAAGTGCTTATGAACGTGGCGAAATTAAAGATGAACATGGATTGTATGATTACTTGAATGGTACCTCCTAACTGACCATTGTCTATTTTTAACTGTTTCATTTGCAGATCCCTTTGTAGAATTTAAGTAACTCCTTTTCTTTAGCTTCCCATGTCATGTTATTTGCAATTGCATAATCATGTCCAGCTTTTCCAATTTGGGTAGAACGATCCGGGTGTTTGAACATTTCAAGCATACATGCTGCTAAATCTTCAATATCACCATATTTAACAGTAAATCCTGCCCCACTCTCACGTATAAATCCATCCCATATATCAGTGACAATCATTGGTTTGGAAGCAAGCATCAACTCCAGGAACTTAGAGGGGATGCAGTTCTTATGTCTTTCACTATCATTTAGAACGCAGAGTCCAGCTCTTGCGTGTGCAACGTACGTAGGCACGTCTGGATAAGGAACGGACCCTATAAAGTTGACATTAGCTCCATTTATAGCTTCCATGACTTTTTTTTCATATGAAGCATTCCAAAACTTACCCACAATAGTTAATTTTCCTCTATTTACCAACTTAAATGCTTGGACCATCTGCAAGATTCCTCTTTCTTCTGTAAGAGTACCTATGTACACCAATTCCTCATCAGATCCAGCATTATAAAATTGATTAGCACTTGGATAATTCTCTATAATTACATGGTTCATACAAAGGAAATTAAACTTCTTACGGATATCACGGTTTACTGAGATCACACCATCAACAAAACAGAATGTTACTACTTTTTCAAAGGTATTTTCTGCAAATATTATACTACTTTTTAGTAAACCCCTCCCCATTCGCAAAGCTACAAGTTCTGGGTAAAACTCATGGACATCATATATCAGTTTATAGCGTTTGAATGGTTTGAGAATAGCTCCAATTAATAAAGACGAAGGTTCATGACAATGTACAATATCTGCATCTGTGAAAGTTGCTTTCATAAATATTTTAGCAACATTTAACACATGTCTTTTAATTGATACTTTTACAGGTGCTAATATTTCAACTTCATATCCTGCTTTTTCAAGTGATCTTGTTTCCTTCCAGTAAATACGGTGATCCTTTGCATTATGAACTGTAGTTAGCATTAATATTTTAGTCATTTCTCCACTTCCCAAACAACAATTTGTAAATCTCCAATGTCCTTCGTACTCCATTCCCCAAGTTGAGTATGATAATAATGCATGGTCCTATAAGTACCATTACAATCAACTATAAGATAATAATTATAATGCGCTCGATTATTAAATATTGATTTTTCGGTCAATACTCTATATTTATCTATAATAGTACCCTCGCACGATTCATATTCAGCATCATCACCTGATGGGGCATATATGGTGATTATCAAAAATAATCCTAGTACTCCAAAAATAATTAATGTTTTGGATAATGCACTATAATCAATTTGACTACTTTTTTGTTTAGTCATAGATACCAGTCTTGATCTTTTAATTCATCAATTCCCTGAATTACCTGGAGATACATGTCTGATTTAGGTAAATGGCATAGACCGGCCAAAACGGTAGACAATTCTTCTGATATTTGAGTATAATCTACATCTCGACCAAAATAAGAATCGAACTTCCTTACTCCATCTATTATCACAGCATACTCAGTATGATTATTCCATTTTATGAAAGAGATCACTGCACACTGATCATCATCTGCATTTATCACCATGTAATCATAATAAGGGGGTGCGTATTCAGTACATGCTTTATCTCCCTTCTCAGGTACGCAGCTACAAGGGAACAATTTGCATGTTCCACATTTAACTTTGGATTTTTCATTATCAATTACCAATGACATGATAATCACTCATTCATTTTGATAGTTGCATTAGGTTTTACGAAAGTCACTTTTTTGAAATCCAGTATTTCAGGATGATCTGTTCCATATAGTTCCAATGAATCTGAATCCCATGATCTTCTTTTAGACCCCTTTCTGAATGTCACTACACCCAATGGACCTTTGTAGGACTTTTCCAAATTAATTACATCAGAAACTACGATCTTTTTCAGTTCTGCAATTTCAGCAAGGAATGGTTCCGCCATTTGATCTCTTTCATTTTGTAATTCATGAATATAATAATCACGGTCTGCACATTTGTCTTCAATCGCCCTTTCTAACCAGTATATCTTTTGAATGTTCTCATCTATTTCAGTCATATTCATTTCCCCATTAATTCGGGATTCTCAAAACGATTTCCGATGATCTTGAAAAATCGCATATCAATTGTATGAATAGTATCTATGCCGTATCCCCCTGCAATGTTACCATGTGGAATGAATATACCTTTGTATCTCCCACCATCATACATTATCCTATACCATTCTCCTGTTATAATGTTCTCAATAATATCCTCTGCGTAGATCTCATTGCCATCTTTATCCAATTTATCAATAGGTTTAAGGATCTCCAGAGAACATGGTCGGTATCCTTCAAACTCTACTATGTCTCCCCCTGCGATCTTTGCCATTGCCGGATCCAAGAACGATGCAGTTATCTGGCCATCACCTCTAATGTCAAAATAATAATCCCCCCCATCATTTGCAAGAGGTATCATTTCATCTCCAGCGACCCAAGCTTTACAGATACTCTGATTTTCTTTATTTTTGTCCATATTTATTACTCCTCACACAACCACATAATACTAGTGTTAAGTAATACATAATACATTACCAAAGGATATATAACTATGTGTGACATATTACAGAGTATAATACAAATTTACGAATTGGATGGCAAAAATGAATGATAAACTGATTAATTCTGTAGGATATGCGAGAACTTCCACAAAGGACCAAAATATAGATACTCAGATTCTACAACTCAAAAAGAAAGGAATCCCATCTGAAAATATATTTTATGATGAAGGCATCTCAGGATCAGTTCAAGCTCACAAAAGACCGGGATTCAAAAAGATGAGTAAATTCATTGAATCCCATGACATCAACATAATATATTTATTTGAAATATCAAGACTTGGGCGATCTTTCATTGATACTCTTAATTTAGTTATGGATTTTGAAGATAATGGGATTCGAATTATATCTTTATCTCCTTCTGAATCATGGAGTACTATAGAAGATCCTCATTATAGGAAATTGTTAATCTCTTTATTTGGGTGGGTGGCCGAAAATGAAAAGAGAGTACTCCAGGAACGAATCAAGATTGGAATTGAGAGGTATAAACAAGAGAATGGGCGGTGGGGAAGAGGTAAGAAGGAACCTGATCGGGTAAAGGTAATGAAACATCGCGAATCAGATCTGACATGGGCTGAAATAGCTCGAATAATGCAGATACCAACTTCAACATTGTACAAGTACAGGAATATTTGGGAAGAAGAAGAACGGATCTTAAAGGTAAAGGGTGTGTGATCATGAGGACAAGCACGTATGATACAATATTATGGATCAATAAAGTCATTCAATGGATGCAATCAAGAGAAGATGCTCCTCATGATAGTTTCCTCAAAAGAGATATTCCAGAGGATTTATTCCATAATGCATATTTTATTAAAGCAAAGTTCTTGCATTTGATTACAAAGGGAGGTCTGGAGGTTGTGCAGGGATGTACTCCAGTTCGTAGATGGAATATCAATAAAACACATATTGAGTTTAGAGGAAAGGATTTGAATTTATAATTATTCAATTAATTTACTCTTTTTTGGTATTGTGTATCGATAACTATATATGTAATCGATACGTATTATTAATTACAGCAAGGAGATGATTAAGAATGACAACAATGGAAACCTGTATGAGATGTGGAGCAAACATTGATAAAACAGCTTGTGGAGTGACCTACATGGTTTTGACTACCGTATCTGATTCAGAAGAAGGGACCAAGAAAACAAGGAACTATCTATGTGAATGTTGTACTTCCTTTGTAACCACTACAATTGAGTGTGATAAAATCGACATGGACCTGGAATGATTCAATGGCATTGGTCACCAGGCGAATTTATTTAGTTTTTAATTTGACAACTGTACGTTAAATGTTAAAAATAGGAGATGGATAAGAATGAAAACAAGATCACAGATTGAAGCAGCAGTTCAAAGAGCAAAGGAACAGATGAACGAAGCAAATAACCTATGCCAAGTCGGGCAGTGTCAGCACACCATCATCGCGCTTGAATGGGTTCTATTGGAGGATTGATGGCACGCCCTAAAAAACAGATTCCTCTTGAAGATGTCAAGGGGATCAAAACATTATTAGAAGAAGGTAAAACACAGTCTGAAATTGCCAAATATTATAATGTGGCTCAATCGACTGTTTCCGAACATATTAAACGAATTAACAAGGAGAGTCAATCATGCATTTAAATTATATGCACAATACTTCATATCTTTCATGCAATCTAGTGAAAAGATGTAATATTATTATCATAGGTCAGATTATCTAGGGGGCTAAAATAAATGAAAGTCGTTTATAAAGATGAATATGGGTATAAGAAGAGTATATTTGCTAAAGATTTACCTAAAGCTGTATCGATTATGAATCAATTGGAGATTTCAGGAGTTTACAATAGTTGGGTTGAATAAACTCAAATGGAGATTATAACATGGCAATAGTACGAGGAAGGGAGATTAAAGAAGTCAAAAGAGAACTTGCAGACATTGATATTAAACTGAAAGGTGTTACTCAGGAAATTGAAATGTATGGGGAATACATTATTGATGCAACTGATCAGATTCATGAAATTAGAGATGAAATCGATCTAAGTAGGAAATCACAAGACAATAAAAAGAATGAATTATCTGAACTCATGACTCAATACTTACAGACTAAAAAACAATTGGAGTTCATGACAGGTAATGAAGATCAAGTGAAACCTTGGGATCAGGAAAGGACTGAAAGTAGTTTATCTACATTTGGAGGAGATTCCATATGAGTATTATGGTTTCAGCAGAGGAAGCACTACGATGGAATAATCATCTTACAGCTACACGAAATCAAGGACCTTGTCATAACTGGATATGCACATCCCCAGAGAAGGTGTCAAAAGTACGGGAATTGTTGTTAAAAGGTACCGGACTGAATAAGATCCGAATTGAAGTTCATGTAGGGATGAAGCTTATTCGCAATACACGAAATCAGATGTGTAAAGAGGGATTATTATGATGGAGGGAATCTCCGTACTTGCAGTGAAGCAACCGTGGGCTTCATTGATCGCAGAAGGTAAAAAGACCGTGGAAGTCCGGTCACAGGTTACAAAGAAGATAGGTGAAAGAATAGCAATCTATGCATCAACAAGTGCATGGGATAAAGGAACGATTGATGTCGCACATAACCATCTTAGTTTGTGCTATCCATATCAATATGGTGCAATTATTGCGACTGCTGAAATCGTGGGATGTCGCCAATACCAAAGCTTTCCAGACTTTGTACAAGATGAACAAAATCATAGAATACCTTGTGCAAGTTCTATGGATATAGGTCCATTCGGTAGCTATGCATGGAAACTTGCGAATGTCAGGAAGCTCGAAACGCCAATCCCTTTCAAAATGCCGAAAGGTTGTGTCGTATGGGCTAAAGCGAGGTTGGACTTATGAATACTAAAAAGATTGATTTGATTAAAGCCAAATTAAAAGATATATGGACAAATTGGAAGTTCAGTGTATTAATAGTTCTGGCATCAATGATATTCATAATATGGACATTATGTACTGTATGGGTAGATTCCTTTAAAGTGGGTGTAGTTGTATTCTTTATCATGGGATTCTTTGGGTTTAGATCATATTCATTATATGCAAATCAGGAGGTTAAGTTATGAAAGTTTTAATAGCATGTGAATATTCGGGAACTGTTCGGGATGAATTGATAAAAATAGGTCATGATGCTATGTCATGTGATCTTTTACCGTCAGACATTCTAGGACCACATTATCATGGAGATGTTAAAGACATAATAAATGATGGTTGGGATATGATGATATGCCATCCACCATGCACACATTTAGCCGTATCCGGTGCTAGATGGTTTAAGGATAAGGTCGAGGAACAAAAGGAAGCTCTGGCGTTTGTCCGGTTCCTGATGGATGCACCTATCGAAAAGATAGCTTTAGAGAATCCGGTTAGCATTATAAGTTCAAAGATCAGGAAACCAGATCAATATATACAGCCCTGGCAATTCGGACACGGTGAAACCAAGAAAACAGGACTTTGGTTAAAGAATCTTCCACTTTTACAACCATCCGATATAGTAGAAGGCAGGGAAGCAAAAGTTCATAAAATGCCACCGTCAGAAGATCGCTGGAAACTACGTTCTAAAACGTACCAAGGGATAGCACAGGCAATGGCTGAACAATGGGGATGATAAGATGAAACTATTGAGAACTATAACAAGCAAGGTGAATCATAGGTACTACACATCAGTACGGCCACGATTCGCAAGAGGAGAATGGCACTTTCCTTCAAGGGGAGAAGTAAGACTTGTAATGTAACCAGGGGAGTTCTAATTTCTAATCTGAAAGATTAAGGTAAATCGTTATTTATTTTTTATATCGTAATGGGGGGAGTGATATGGTTGCTTTATTTATAGGTCTGATTGCATACATATTGATATGTATAATAATTGTGTTATTAATTTGTTCTATCTCTCATTATAAGAATGAGAATCAATATAATCTCAAATCTAATTATTTTGTATCAATCCTAATACCTGCATACAATGAAGAGAAGGTATTATCAAATTGTATTGAAAGCGTACTAGATCAAACATATTCAAATTATGAAATATTGATCTTAGATGATGGTAGTACAGATCATACCTTGAAAATAGCTAAACAATATGAACAATCAAATCCGATAATAAAAGTATATTCTAAAATTAATGGTGGTAAAGCATCAGCATTAAACTTAGGGATTGATAAATGCCAGGGAGATCTTGTGATATCACTTGATGCAGATTCAATATTTTTGAAAGATACTTTGATTAAATTAATAGCTCCATTTAATAATAATGAAATCACGGCTGTTTGTGGGAATATTAAAATATCAAATAGAAGTAAATTATTGAATAAATTACAATCATTAGAATACATATCAGGTCTTAACATTCAGAGACGAGCATTTGCTTATTTAAATTGTATGCAAGTGATATCAGGGGCAATCGGAGCTTTTAGAAAAGATGCACTTATACAAATTGGCAAATATTCAAATGATACTATTGTGGAGGATATGGATCTAACTGTTACATTGGCTAAAATGGGATCTAAAATTGAATATATTGGTGATGCAATTGCATACACAGAAGCACCAGAATCTATACATGATTATTACAAACAACGATACAGGTGGACATATGGAACATTTGAAGTATTAAATAAACATAAAGATATTTTGTTCAAAGGCCATAACATTGGGATGATTGGATTGCCATATATTCTAATCACAATGATGATAGATATTATGGTCTCATTGGTATTTATATATGGATTAATTAGAGTCATATTTTATAATGGTCTAATTGAATATTTCCCCTTCATAGGTATGGTTTTAATATTACAATCAATGATGTTTTTATATTCAGTACATATTGATAATGAAAATAAGAAACTTGTATTATTAACTCCAATCTATGTTATGTTTTATAAACAGTATATGAGTTCAATTATGATTTATGCATTGTTTAACTTTGTAAGGGGAAAACACACATCATGGAATAAGCTCGAAAGATTAGGTAAAAACAAGATTGATCATGTTAACATGGAATAAGTGATTAATTTAATCAGAACTGGGGTAATTTTCACTCAAGAGGGGATTAGCATAGGTGGAATGAGTATCATGCCACTAATACTAAATATCCCCCTCAAGAGCTTTAGAATCAATCCGGTGGTACAAGATTGATCCCATGTTTGTTTTTGTTGGAGATAGATAACGTTTTACGGATCAAGAATCCTACGCCACAACAATTACACTTTATAGTTGTTTTATTCGTATTTACAGTTATCTGTTTATTGCAATTCGGGCACCTTTTATTCACAAACGATTTATGGTAATTCTTTCTTGCTGTAGAATTGCAACGATCCTGATTATTCTGATTCCAGTGAATTGATGCTTTGATTTCCTTGTTTTTATGAAGATTATAGTAGTGTTTTCGATAACAGGAAGCACATAACCCTAATGCCTTTAGCTTTTTAAGTTTACTACATGATTTACAGTAATCTGGCGCAGTAGGCTTCATTATATCTCATCCCCATAGTGTATAAGAATGGAATTTTGACAATATTCAGATTTAACCCTATACTATATATAACGTAAAAAAGATGACCAATGCACCAGTAATATAAACATATTGGTTCTGTCATACATATTTTTACCAAATTGCAATATATTTAGACAAGTTGACTTCAATTCATTCCTATACTCTATAGGAATGAGATTATCCATTTATTATCAACTCAAAAAAAGAAAAAGGATTAAATTCATTTCTGATATGCTTCAAAAAGAGTGCCCATCTCTTTATGAATAAATCCGCTTTGAGTCAGTTTCTTAATTGCTTTCACTGTAGGCCCTACAAGTTTCCCAACTTCCCTGTCAACATCATATTCAGAGATGTTCTGGAAGTCCTCAATAGCTAACAGTAACAGCAATTCAACAGCATACTTCCCTTTAGAACCAGAGAATCCAATAAGTGACATTTGATCCAACATCTGAAACACAAATTCATCAGGATAGTAATGAATAGACTTCATTCTACATGTAACATCCATAATAACAGTCCTGGAGTTCTCATATTTATTCAGGGGTTCAGTTAGTAATTGTTTTGAGATATACCCTTCAAAATACTGATCATGTTTAAATGCCGATGCTGCCCTTGCATTATAATAGGTTGATATTAGATCCATTTCCTCCTTTGGAATCAATTCATATAGCTTAGATACTCCATATCTTAGCATCAAGGTTGTGAGCATTGTAGTGTTCTTAGAAGGGAGCTCCTTTCCTATACAATGGACTAAATCAAAAACTCCTTGATGTATTCTTTTATATTCTCTTGGCTGTGAGGTTTTATCTGAATCCTGATAACCTCTCTTTTCCCGGTCATAGTAAGTATTGAAATTAAACTCAAACTGATCCGGTATAAGTTCTATAAAGTTCGGATCATTAAGAGTGCCTATTTCTTGATACTTCCCATCTTTCAATCCCATCTCAATAGCTGTTACTAGGTTAGGGGATGGGTTCAGGAATGTAACTACAGATCGGACTTGCTTTATATCATCTTTAGTAAACTGTTTTATCACCTTCTGATGGTACTTATCATCATATATTCTTACTCGGACTTCTTTTATCATTGCTATTTTAAGACCTCCTTTATGCATTAATTAGATACTATTTGAAGCTATATAACTGTAATGTTACAATATATTACAATATATTACAGCAAGTTATATATACCAATACATACATTGTATAATTTGCACTCATAACAGATATGAGATGCTTATCTGAGGTGCAATAATAATGGCTAAAAATACTGTAAATATAATGTTTGATGATGATACCCTGGAATTAATTGATAAATCAAGGGGCAAGATAAGCAGATCCCCATTTATCAATAATCTAGTGTTTCATACATTGAAAGAACCTAAGGAGAAGGTGGTATAATATGACTGTAGAAATTGAAAGTTTCAACACCAAAACAAAGAAAGATAAATCAATGGTCCATACAGTGACTATGAAAGGACAGGCTGAAAATGGAGTGGAAGTAAGTATCACTCTTAAATCATCGGAACAGGCTGAACTAGAGGACATTGTAGCCCTTGGGCAGCCATTGACATATGAACTGAAACTAAACGCAGTAGAACCAGGAGATATTTAATATGACATTTGAAGAAGTAATACCAGAAGATACCAGCTTATTCCGATCAGAGAACTTCGTGGATACTTGTGTATTCTGCGGTCAATCTATGAAAGAGATCAATGGTGATGCAGTCGATTGTATCAATCTTGGATTTGAGAATGGACCCGATCTTGATATATTATTCCCAAGAGACTATCCGGCAACCTTCAAAAACTCGTCTGGATTGGGTAGATTTGTAACTTCCATGAACAATCTGGGGTATAAATTCCTAGTAGACACACAGAACAAACAAGTAGCATTTGAACCTGCATTGGATGGAATGTCTATGAGTATTGAGAAAGGAATTAACAAGTACACCCAAGATGGAGATGAGAAAACATTTACCTGGTGGGAATGCACTGCAATTTCAGGCAATGGATCTGTAACACCCCCAACTCCTTCCGGTCCTGCTCCAGAATTGATCGCAACAGTGGAAAATATCGTATTGGATCTAATCAATGAAAAGGAATCCGTGTCCAAAAGAGATATTGCAGCAGCCATAACAGCATCTTGCACAGATAGAGCAGAATCAAAGCCCCTACAGTCTGCAAGAGATCAGGCACTACAGAACCTTATCAACAATGCAATGATCGTTCTGGAAGGTGGGGTGTACAAAATGGCTTAATTGCCATATCCTCCTTTAAGATGGTGGTAACATGATAGGGATTATAACTAAATTAAACATGGTAGGGGCTGCAATTGCAGCAGTGGGCAATCCCCTCTATGCAAATATGATATGGTCCGTAACAAATCCATATTTGGTTCACCATCATTACAGTATTTCAAAGAACTCCACGGATGAGAATATTCAAGTTTCCAGTATGCACCAATACCGTATGTTTCTTGTTTTTATGATTATATCATGGATTGGCGTTCTATACAGAGTTTACTCACAATTTATGTAATTTATTCAGAAGGGGCTAATATGGCAATAGAAAATTGGATACTGTATAAGCGATATGGGACTAGTTATTTGATATATCTACTCATTGGAAATGTATTATTTTGGGCTGGGGCCATTTCGTTATGTATGGCGTATTTAGGTATTTCAGTAAAAGAATTATCCCTTACTCCATTTTTTATTGGAGCCTCCATGTTATTTGTATCATTAGTATGTGAATTATATTTGAAACATAAAGCAGGAATTCAATTAACATTATAATTATAAAGGGAGATAGTATAATGTGTCACGCAAAAGCAATTCTTAAAGAGAAATTAAATGATTTAATAGCAGATCAATCAAACAAAATCAATATTATCAATGAACGTAAAAAAAGTGTAACTGGGTTGGAAGAGGAACTTGCAAAAGTATCTAACCGTATTGCAGATCTTGAACATGCATTAGTACATTTGAATGATATCCCATATGACCTAGAAGGTAATATCGATGGGTAACGGTCTTATTGCTATCTATGGGGGGGAAACTGATGGGGGTAAGTCCCTTCAGTCCCTTATGCATAATGGATCTAAAAGAGTCCTTGATACAGAGAATCGGATTAACAAGACAATTGAGTTTCATAAAACAGCAGGGTATTTATCAACTGAGATGATGGATAGAGTCTATAATCAGACCGTTGATGTAAGAGAATGCCTTGTTTTGTTTGATACTACTGATAAACAGAATAATCAGATTAAATATCAGCCTGACTTTTATCAATCATACCTTAAGCTTAGAAATGAGATTGAAACAGCTATTGATGAATCAGACCAGTATGAGATTCTTATCATCGATGGTATAAGCCCTATTAGAAAGCAGTATTGTCTTGCAAAGTGGTATGTAGATAATCCAGATAGGAAGCAACCTACAACATATGACTGGAGGCCTATTAATGAGGATGCCAGGCAATTACTCGAACCATTGATACATTTAGCCAGGGTAGAAGATAAGACTATTATATTCACTACACAGGCTGATGATGAGTACCGGAATGATCGTTTAGTAGGAAGGAATCTTGATGCTAAAGACTGGTGTGGGTACAATGTTGATTTAATTGTAGAACTCAATAGACCTATTGTAAACGGTCATATCGAGCTTAATAATTGGGTTGCAACATGCACTAAGTCTTTGATAGGGGGATGGGAAGAGAACGTTACTCATAGAATCCTTGATGATGTGTACATGGAGGTTGGGCTATGACTGGGACTGCTCCAGAAATATACAGTACAGTATCCTATATGGATGAGATTGTCAAATGGGCGATAAAGAATAAAACGACTTCATTCACAAAAAAGGACTTACCTTCCTATCTTAAAGAATATAGTCAGGATTGGCATAGAAGAGCAATATCAAGAGCATTTATACGAATTGTTAGCAGAGATCAAAGTTCTGGTACTGGAACATATGAAATTGCAGGAAGATATAGAAAGAGGGTGATATTTTGAGTATGGAAATATTCGATTGCTCTGAGTTATTTATCACAGCAGACACAAGAGAACAGTCTAATGTGAAACATCCTAAGAAACTTGACTACATTGATGATAGATGGGGAGTTCCTGCATACAAAACCCGAATCATATCTCTTTTTGAATTTTTTGAATCAATGGGGGCTATCTGTGAATACACTCCTTTGAAACGAGGGGACTACCGGATAGAAGGAATGTTCAGGGATAAACAGATTGACTTAGGAATAGAATTCAAAACAATGGATGATTTTTCAGGATCCTATAGAGACCTATTTCATAAGCTCCATGAAGCATATGAATACTTTAATGACGTAGGATTAATAGTACAACAGGGGGCGTATGATTTATCCGAATACAGCCCTACAGACTGTGTAATCCATAATCCCAAAGTAAGAGATGGGGTTGGAGATGTACTCCCTCTAAGTGTGTATAAAAATGCAATACGAACTTTTGAAAGAGAAGGAATCTATACTGAAAGAATCCAATCAGAGTTTGAATTTCCATATTCTGTATTTGGAATCATGATATATCTCACTAGAACAGTTCACAAAGGATTAACATTAAAGAACAAATCCTATGCAGAACAGTACATCAATGTCCTTACTAAGATTGAAGGCGTAGGTCCTAAGAATGGGTACAAGTTGGCAAAATACTTCCCTGACCTATCTCTATTAGGATTGCACGGTGAAAGTGAGTTCCAAAAAGCATTAGGTAAAAAGACAGGCTCAACAGTGTACAATTTTGTAAGATATTATGGAAGTTGCAATCGAGAAGATGCAATGGCTCAAATTGACATTGAAGAACAAAAACAGTTAGGGGCTAACTTATAATGGTGGACTTTAAAGCATTGCTCGAAAATGAATCAAATATACTCAAAGCATTCCCGGTAAAATCTCTTCCAGTACCTAGACAATCTCAAATAGATGTACTTTTGGAGATCGAAGAACTCATTGCAAATGGCACAGATCGAATTAAGATATGTATGCCTACTGGATCTGGCAAAAGTGGTGTTGCTGTAGCAGCAATGAACTATCATAAGAAATCAGGTACTAATGCATTGGTAACATCTCCCCTTAACATTTTAGTTGATCAATATCAGCGTGATTTTGAAGGAACATACCTTGCAACTCTCAAAGGAAGAAAACATTACCCTTGCATTGCAAAACATGATGAGTTTTCCTTATCCCATCCTACATGTGATGAAGGGTATTGTCAGTCTGGATTATGCAGTTCAGAACCATACATGTATCAGAAAACATTAGAGGGGGAGCTATTAAAGATCCCTATTCCTCGGCATTGTGATGTATGCGATAATTCCCACAAATGCAAATGTCATTCATGTGTATACAGAATAGAAAAGAACAAGTTTCAAAACTCATTTATGGGTAATACAAATATGACATTATTCCTCATGGGAATCGATAATGATCCTGGTATAGTTGTCATAGATGAGTGTGATGATGCTGAATCTTTTGTAAGAATGTTCAATACGTTCACAATTCCTAAATTACATCCTGAGTTTAATGTAGATGAAGTATTTGAGGATTTGTGCTTGAATAAAAAGAACTTCTCTGATCACATGATCGTGATTGATGATCTCATGAAAACTCTTACTAAACTAAGTGAGGGAGCTACAGAGGAACCCGATATAAAATACTTCAAACAAAAGATTAACCAGATTGGCAGGATCATTGTGGATTATGAATCCAATAAAGAACCTTGGCTGATTGAATCCACTCCTGAGAAATACACCTACAAACCAATCACAGTAGATCGGTTCTTAGATGTTGCATTTGAGGGTAAAACAGTAATCCAAATGTCTGCAACACCCCCACAGTTACCTGGATACAAGTCAATAGAAGTGGGATCTCCATTTGATCCAAAGATCAGACCGTGGGAACATGTACCAATTGGAAAGATGAGTTATACAAACAGACCTGAAACTATCCCTAAATTAGCTGAATGGTTATTAGGCTTACCAGATGGAAAAACGGTAGTACATTGTGTATCATATACCACTGCGAGAGAGATTGCAAACGAACTTATTAATTTAGGGTGTGAAGATTTCTTACTTCAAGTATCAGGTATGGCTTTTAATTCATTTGAAGTTGAACGAGTGGATGCAGTTCAGAAATTTAAATCAAGTCGTAATGATAGGATGATTCTCCTTTCAGTAAAATTAGATAGAGGGGTCGATTTCCCCGAATATGATATAATCAATAATGTAATTCCAGTGATACCACGACCAAACCCAAAGGACCCTCTCACAATTGCTAAGAATCGGGCAATAGGGACAAACTGGCAGATCGAGTACACTGCAAGTACAATTATGCAGATGTATGGGCGAGTTAATAGGAATGATCAAAAGACCACCCAGACATATATAACATGCACCACATTTAATGATTCTAAAGGTAGGGGTCCCATGGGGGATTGGTTCGATAAATCAATGTCATACTTTTATGAATGGTTCTTAGAAGCAGAAATTAAGAACCATACAAATAAATAAAATAGAAGGTGATATACATTATATAAACAATAAGAGGTTACAAATAATGTTCAAGATACTAGGATTTATCTTTTTAATTTTTTGTTTGTTCAGTATTAATGCCAGCGCGACCATAATTATATCTGATGAGTTTGATAATCTCGATGATTGGAATGTGGATTCGGGTTCATTTTTGGCAAATGGGGAACTGTCAGCAACCGCCACCATTGCAACTACTCACCACAACATATCCTCTGATGGTGCGAATACAACATCGTTTGAAAGCACCCTGAATTATAAAGCAACTTCCGCACCATCTGCAACATTTGGATATTTGGTTTATAATGAAAATGCAAATGTTTACTCCGGCACGCGCCAGTCGGTAATGCTGCGAGTTGAGTCTGCGCAGTGGAGATTGTTCCAATATGAAACAGGAAGCACAATAGCATCATTAAATAATTATTCAACTGTAACAGATGGAAATAATCACGAAATAAAAATTAATTACACAGCACCAAATAATTGGGAAGTCTTTTTAGATGGAATAAGCGAAGGCAGCGGATCTTATACCCCCATCACGGATAATAATGGGGTGTCGTTTTCATTTGAAAGCACTCAGCACGTTTTGGATAATTTAACATTTACAACAAGCACCGTTGATGGAACGGATGGTGTCCAGGCATTGGTCGATGCAGCAAGTGATGGCGATATCATCACACTCGAGAACAAACAATATGAATTTGCAAATGATTATGTGCAAATTAATAGTCTTGTAAATCTTACCATTCAAGGTGGCGGAATTGGAACAACCATAATCAACACTTCAACCCCTGATCCTGATGATATTAATCTGAAACAAAGGGGACTATTCAATATTTCAGGCTCTACAAATATCACAATTAAGGACATGACTATTCAGAGTGAAGATAGCTGGATACGAAATACTGGACATGATGGTATTCAAATAGATTATTCAGATGATTGTAATTTTGAGAACCTGAATATTAAGATGCTCAATGTTGGCATTGATATGAAGGATAATTGCAATGATACAACTATTACGAATGTCATTACTGACGCAAATGGTGCAGGCATTGGTATGTCTGGTATCAATGTAAACAATTATAGAGTGATGATTGAAAATTCAATTACTAATAATTCATATCGATGGCATGGTGTTGATTTTAATTCTGGTACAAAGGATAGTATAGTTACAAATTGTACATCATATGATAATGCAAATGCTGGATTTAAATTTTATTCAGCCTCCGTAAACAATACTTTAATAGATTCTATTTCGTTTGGTAATCAATATGGTGTTGAGCAAAATGGGGGGGATAATTTAACACTGTTGAGAAATATATTACATGATAATGATAATGAAGGTATCAGAGTTATTGGTTCTTATACAACTGATGATGGAAACCTTTTTAAGAATAATTTAATTTATAGTAATGGTGGCAATGGTATAGGTTTTATGATTGATGATGCTAACCAATATCAAGTGATCGGTCTATATAATGTTACAGGAAATACGATTGTAGGAAATATGGAATATGGGATTGAAAACAGTCAGTGGAATTTCACAGTTCATGCCAAAAATAACATTATTGTAAATAATGGGTTATATGGGATGTGGGATAACACAACTGGTACTGGAATTCTAACAACATCATATAACGATGTCTGGAATAACACAGGTGGAAATTATAATGGGTTGTCTGCCGGAACTGGTGATATTTCTGAAAATCCATTGTTCTACAATCTAATAAATCATTTATATTATCTCAATTCAACTGCTGGTACATGGAATAGTACAGGATTTGAGATTATGAGTACTGATAGCCCATGCATTGATGCTGGTGACCCACTGAGTGATTATTCATTAGAACCGTCCCCAAACGGAGACCTGATAAATATGGGGGCTGATGGGAACACCCCTCTTGCATCTAAAACATCGTTGAGCCCCCCCTCTCCAGATGAACCAACATCCCCTTGGGATGATGATGGTGCTGTTGACCTATGGGTTAAATTAGGCGGAATTATTGTACTTGGTGCAGTTGTATTCATAGTAGGTATTGTAATCGCAGCAACTAAATTTGACAGACCTATAAAGATGGACGAACTAGTTGCAATTGGGTTAGGAGCATTAATTCTGGTTGTGCTTTTCGGAGTGATTGCTATGATAGGATCTACTATGTCGGGACTATGATAATATGAATATATATAATAATATAAGAAGGAGAGGTGAGTGATGATAAATAAAATACTTCCATTTCTTTTTATTTTAATTCTTTGTTCAATGCAAGTAATGCCTGTAATGGCAGCAAATGGGCCGGAGAATTTGACTGCTATATTCGATGTTGACCATGTACACTTAGATTGGGATGATATCCCAAATGCAACCAATTACACTGTATGTCAGGCTCTACCTTCTACTCTATGGACAGATGAAACTCCAGTATTTGACGGTATAATCGATCAAGTGTTCTGGGATGATGCACATAGAGCAGTTGCATTCAGTCCAAATCCTCCATATGAAGATGCATATGATATCTTCATGAGCTTAAGGAACGAAACTACAGTGTTTTTTGTTGCAGATACCCAAGACAATGATATTCATTCTGATGACGACACTGTTGCAGTTTACATTGACTACGACAGAGACGGATTGACAAGTTCTATTGATAAAAAATATGAAATTGAAGAGGATGGTACAGTTAATAGATACCGTTGGAATGGAGTATCATGGATAGGCCAACCCGGATCATCTGCAATAGGAATGACATCCGGTGCAGGATCATCTGAACCTATCTATGAAATGTGGGTTCCACGGTCTGAAATTGGATTCGGGAATGATACTGTTTATGATATCCTGGTTGAACGATCAAGTGATGATATTGCGGAAGTATTTACATACCAACCAAGAACCGCAACTCCACTTAATACAATTGGATGGGCTCCACTCTACAACGTTGCATCTTGTGATGAAGCTGCGTATAATATAACAGTTACATATACCTCAGATGTGGAGATAAGTGATTTAGATGCATTCGACTGGTATAGGTTTGGCGTATTTGCATTCGTGGATAATGTCGCGACCACTAAGACTGTCATTAGTGGAATTACATTACCTGCCCAAGAGTTTGTAGTGGATGGATATGTCTATGAGGAATTTACGGGGGAACCAGTTAGGAACGCTGTAGTTGCTTTGACCGACACAATGACCGTTGCAGCAACCGAAACAGACCAGAATGGGTACTTTTCCATAGGACACATTATTAACGACACATACACGGCTGATACATCCAAATTGGGGTACTCAACAGGGAGCAAAACATTTACTGTATCAGGAGAGAATGAAACTGTTATTCTTTTCATGACTACAATGGGAGAGAATAAGATTCCACTGTCACTGTTCATATTCCTTGCATTGATTGATATTGGATGCATCGCATTTAGTTTTGTATCATTTGATAGAACAAGTATAACTCAGATATTCGGTTCATTCATAGCAACAATCGTATCATTCATGCTATCTAAAATGGCTGTAAATGGACAATTGGTAGAATCATTTGAGTTTGCGTCAGTGATCCAAAATGCAGCGATAGGATATCTATTCCAATATGTAGCTATTATAATGGTGATAATTACATTACTACGTGCTGTATTGTATGTGCTTGAACGTTATCAGGAGAGTGAAATTTAATGTATGATATTAAGAAACTAATGCCAGTGATCCTTCTCGCTGTCATTTTTGTGATAGGGTTGCCCTTTGTGGCTGCAATCATGGGAAGTGTAGACGAAGGAGTGGACCTTACCGGATCTGACTATGAAGAACAGTATGATGCAACCACAGATGTTTCAACATCAAGTCTAGGGATAATGAAATTAATTCCTTATATTCTTGCAGTTGTAATATTGATATTTGCAATAGGAGCATTGGCAATGAAAGGAAAAAGAAGGGGGTATTAATCCCTTTATTATTTTTTTTTAAAACTTCACTGGAGATATAATAAAACACTTATCCGCATACTCTATCACCAATGGCTTTTCTTTTCCATAATACCACATATCAGGCATTGGAAGATTTAATTTATTCTGTAAAAACACAGTAAACGGATACTCTTTTAACCATTTCCTCATAGTTAAATCATCAGGATACCATTTTTGCAACGCTTTTGAATCAGTTCCGAGTAAAGCCATTGCTTGTTCCAATGTATCCACTTGCAGGACTGTACTTTTATCATTTGCAAGACATGGGACATCATTTATCTCTGTTTTACGAGTAGGTTCAATATTACCCATAATTTTGTTAGCTATTGTTTCCATTTGTGGGCTGACTGCTTGTGCGAATTGTTCTTTAATTGACATTAATTAGTATATAGGGATTCTTAAATATATATATATCAGTCTAAGGAACACATAAACTATTTATATGAATCATACCTACTTATCTTTAAGAGGTGTTTTACAAATGGCTAATTTTAATCAACTTGTAGGTGCGGCAATTGGCGCATTAATTCTTGTTGTAATATTCTCAGTAGTTCCTATGATAGGAAGTGAAGTCGATGACGCAACTGGGGATCTTGCAGCAGATAGTGACTGGAACGCAACCCATAACACTGATATTGCAACTGGTGCTGACCTTTGGGGCAGTGTTGGTAGTATGATCTCACTCGCAGCAGTGATCATCATTGTAGGTGTTGTTCTTGGTGCAATTATGTACTTCAAGAAAGACTAAACTCGGAAAATGAAGGGGATCAATCCCCTTTTGCTTCTTGTTAATTGTTTTTATTTTTTTGATTTTGCCATTTGTTTTAGACGGAGATGTGTAACTATGCCAGACGATGAAGAAGCTAACAGCTTCGATTATGACGATGATGATACCGGAATGGAGGCTATAGCTCCACCAATGGATATGGAGAATAGCTCATATTCGCGTGAGGATCTTATCAATGCACAAGAATTGAGGACCGCACAGTTCAGAAAACTTGCATTGCAGGAGTTCCGAGAACTTGATTGTTCAATGGAATTAAAGCAAGCTTATGGGCGGTGGATTAATTCGTATTTCACTATGGAGATGCTTCTTGCTAATAATACTCCAAGGAAATCGGGGATATTCTCAGAACGCAATATGCTAGATGGGGTTATCTTAGGGGCTGACCTTGAACTAGAGAAGTGTGCTTTATCTTCGTGCCATTTTGATACCTTGCAGCCGTTTTGTGGATCGATATAGCCCAGGATGTTGGATGTATTCAAAAGTTTTGTTTCAAGGACAGACGGCCCTAATAGGGAACGCTTAGAGAATAGTAAGATGACAACTCGAAGTGAAGTTTCGCAGACAGTAGAGAATAAGAAACCTGTGACTGAACATAAAGGTAAGAAATGGGGGGTACTATAATGGATCAAAAAACAATTTCTGATTATTGTTTAATGGTATGTGCGTCCTTTATCTGTGGAATGCTTCTAATTTTTAATTATTTTACTACAAATGAAATAGCGTCATCAGTGTATATATTCGGCATAATGTGTGTTATGTGTTGGTATATATTCATGTCTAATTTTGTTGAGGTTATGCAGCAAATAATCGATTTATTGAAATCAAATAAGGGGGATTAATAATGGATATTGCAGAACTAGATAAACGTATGGATCTTTTGGAAAAGCAGCAAGTGGATAAACATATGGGAAAGGTCATTAAATCCACTGATGGAATGGAAGCAGTGCTTTTAACCACATTGGCAATCCCTATGATAGGGGGTGGAATTGGTGCTCTCTATTCAACTGATCAAATGTTGAGTGTGTTCTACTTTATTATTGCATCAATGGGGCTTATTGGGATGGTGTTTGTAATCTTGATAAAACGGATTTTGATGGAGCTTATTTATATTGAACTTGCAACCAGGGGTCACGAGAGAGATGATGAATAATGGCAACTACAAGTTTTATTAATGCATTAACGATGTACTTCGGTCCTTACTGGTATGTTTTCGCAATCCTTACCGGAGTATTTGGATTAATCAGCTTCTTTTTGTACATGGATAAATCAGATACAAAACGTTATTCGGCTGGAATGATCCCAATTGCTAAAAGTTGTTACAAGCACAAAACATCCACATTTGGCAGAATCGTAGATAAGGCTGGAACAGAGATCCCCTTTGAATGTGTGACAGACCCCGAACGCCCTGGTCTTGCAGATAGTGACCATACCCTATGCAATCCTAACCTTGTATCAGTAAAACAGCGTGGTAGGCTTACAAATGGAGTGCCTACGCTTAATTATGTGCTACCGTATCATATCCCTATGGGTTTTAGTTCAACTCTTGCATTAACGCAGCTTATGAAGCATATACGGAATGAGCATAAAGAGCTTGATTGGGTGAGTGACGATCTAAGGATTGTTTCATTGATGTTCTGTTCTGATAAATATTTAGTTAGTAATTGTAGAACTGCAATTGAAACATATGTGAAAATGGGTGTTGATATTCCAGAGTTGTTCCTGCCAGAAGAAGATGATGGAATGGATAATCAAGAAGAATATCTGGAAGAAGATGTAGAGGGGGATGATTCAAATGAATGATGAGTACACAGACGAAGATCTTGATTTTGCAGCTAAAGAGCTTGCAATGTCCATACGTGGAATCAGAACTGAGTCCAAAGTTACGCCTGCAAAGGCTGATGTTGTGTATCTTGCGGAAGCTGCTGAATTGTGTAACGTAGGTGTGAACGGCAACATAGTGTATTCTATCCTGCTTAAACAGATCAAGGCAGATATGTTCAATAAAATGGATGATATTCTTAAAAAGTATGGGTGGCTGTTCGCTATTTGTGCTGGATCAATGGCTATGATTATTATTGGTGCATATGCATTTAACAATCTGATGGGGCCTTGAATATGGATGAAACAATAGCAATAACAGCTAACCCGGTAAGAGATAGGATTCTTACTCTTTATTTGGATATCTGTAAAACATCAGCCCACTTGCAAAACGTGATCGTGAGTAAAGCTCCAGGTAATAAATTGATGATGTATAAAGAGTTCAGAGCAGAAGTATTTGAATTGTATAACCTTTCGCATAGATACGAAAAACTTAACAAAAGCATACTGAAAGAGGTTTATGATTGGATTAAAACCCCAATGTCAAAGCCGAAGGATTCTTTTATAATTCAGTCAATTGAGCTTGCTGATAAGTATATTGGGGAACTCAAAAGAGTAGAACAAATCAGGATGTGAGATCATGGCACGAATAGATAAAAAGACAGGCGAAAAGGTCTACATGACTGAGGATCGCCAGTATGTTGTTAAAGATCAGTTGCTTAATGTTATGTTTGATACTATCCGAGGGTTTAAGGATATCATTGTAACGGCAGATAAATCAGATCCTTATGGAGATCCTAGATTCGATGCATTGACTTTGTTCATGACAACGTTCACGCTTGATGAAGATGAGAGCAACGAGCTTATCGCAGTCCGTAGGCAGATGCTAAAGGAACGTATCAATCCTGATATGATGGCCCCTAAAGATCAGAACAGGGTAACATTCGAAGTGAACATTGAGATCATTGCTAAATGTCAATCCTGCTTTGATCGTTATTATGGTATCAAAAAGAAACAAGAGATCATGCGTGTTGCGTCTCCTTCAATTGAAAAAGCAAAAGAGAAGTACGGTGGAGATCATGCATTGGGCTTAATGTTTGCAGGTAAATCAAATGAAACTGCGGAGATGTCAGATTGAACAAAGATGATGTTGAAACTGAGTATGCAAACGAGCTATACCTTGCGGAAGTGTTCGGGAGCATCATTTCATCAGGCAATAACAAGAATATAATATGCCTTGTGGAAGCTAAACCAGGGCAGGGGAAATCATGGGCTGCTATGCGTCTTGCTTGTGATTGTGCAGTGTACCTTTCTGAACATCTAGGGGGTGTGCCTACTGATTACTTCTCGATTGATAATATGGGAATCATCATGCCTGATAAGATGGTTGAATGCATTGAGAACATGAAGAAGTACCAGGTTACTATCTTGGATGATGTTGGGATGGCTTATGCAGGAAGGAAGTGGCAGAGTAAAGGCAATGAAGCTATGAATAACATGCTCCAGACCATGAGGACCGATAATAACATTATTATTATGACTGTGCCGGATTCAGACTGGATTGATAAGATAGGCAGGAACATCCTTCACTTTAAGCTTGTTATGGAAACTCCTTTGCATTCAATGGGGTATTCTATGGGTAGGATCACCGCAGTACAGAAATTGTACAATGCAACAAGTCGTAAGAATATATTTCCATATTTGAAACTACCTGATAAGATTTATAATAAAGTTGTATTTGGGAAACCTGATGAAGCTCTCTCGATTGAATATGAGAAAAGGCGAGCTATTGAACTTGGAAGGCTGAAAGAGGAAAGCATCGACTCATTGAAAACAAATGTGAATGAGGTCTCAGGAAAGGAAGTAACTCCTAAAGTAACCAAAAAAGAAAGGATTCTTGAAATTAACCGTGACTTTAAAGGAGGAGTTTATGAGAATATGTATTCATCGTTTAAGGAAGCAGTCGAATCCAAACATCTTGATTATGATTATGCAAAGCAAGTTGTTTACAGATCGGGGTGAGTAAGTAACTATATCTTGCTTGTACTCTTATTTGACTATAACGAAATGAAAAATGCGATTCTATAAAGATGGGGGCAAGTATAATGAAAGTAACATGGTATATTCCTTTGATAATAGCTATCCCAATGG
>LGVF01000882.1_pt1 | contig 41156 bp, 57 predicted proteins | sample 469901 | NCBI WGS metagenome assembly LGVF01 (sample SAMN03893561, study PRJNA290197) | marine sediment metagenome | material: sediment; isolation source: combined push core samples #3730, #5133, and #5579 collected at Hydrate Ridge | place: Pacific Ocean: Hydrate Ridge
AAAAAGAGTTTTTTATTAATTTAATCCATTACACAAAAGGTGATAAAGATGGCTAAAGGCAAAAAAGAAGAAGTGGTAACTGAAACTCCAGAAACTGAAGTTAGCGAAAAGGATTTAGCAATCCGTGCCGCATTTGACGACAACTCCGGTGCTGAAGAAGAAGTAGTTAAAATGGCAATGTTACATGCTGGTTGTCAGATCAAAGCTGTAACTCGCGTATTCAACCAATTCATGATCGACTCTGGTCTTATGGCTTCCAAGGAAGAAAAAGATTCAGCGCTGGATGCAATCTGTACTGATGTTGATTTGACTGAAGAAGACAACTTCAATGAAGCAGTTACTGCCGTAGTTGAAAAAGTAACAGGTGCTACTGAAGCGTCTGCAGCAACTCTGATCCGCGCTTGGGCTAAGGCGAATGAAGTTGAGTTCTACAAGAAGCCAGCTGGTGCATCTCGCCAATCTGGTTTCCGTTTCAAGTTCTATGCGGCTCTGAAGGCGAACCCAGCTATGACGTCTGCTGAAGCAAAAGCGTTCGGCGATGCTGAAGGCTCTGAGAATGATAAGAAAGCATTCTCTCATTACCAGGCTATTCGTGAGCTGGTTAATGCCTCTTCAGGTAACGTAGCAGAAGCAACTGCCTAAGTCACCCTAGTGTGATAAAGTCCTCTCAGGTTGTAGTCGTTACTTCCTGAGGGGCACTCCCCTTAACGACAAATTCCAAATTAAAAAAGGTAAGAAAATATGCCTAAGAACCCTCAAAAGATGATGCGTCATAATGAAGGCAAACCAAAGCTGTCCTTCATTTTCGACTTCCCAAATTCAATGAATGCCGTAGCTAATGTTATGGAACAAGGTGCTGAAAAGTACGACAGAAATAATTGGAAGAAAGGTGGTCCAATTACTGAGATAGAAGATAGTCTCTTGCGTCATGTGAGAGATTTCCACAATTGCCAAGATGATGATAAAGAAAGTAAACAGAATCATCTTGCTCACGTAGTAGCCAACGCTTGCTTCATAATGGAGAGTTTAGAAAGACACAGCGGTCTATTTGATGACAGGGATTGGGACAATGCTAGTGAGTGATCTAGTAGATATCCAGTCCTACATATTGGCTGATGAACCATACAGAACCAACAATCTTGATCAAATCAGATTCAACTTAGATCAAGTTTGTTTGCCTGCGCATCCTAAAGAACAGTATCCCCATTATGGATACAGACTTGCAGCAACAACTATCGCCCGCTGGAAACCTTGGGAGATGCTAGCGAAAGACCATTATGCTACTGCCCTTAATCAAGAGGCACTATTCAATATACGTCAGTTTAATGAAATTGCTCCTGCCGGATTAGGATATGAACTAGGAGTTTACACAGGTGGCGTATCTCGTATGCTCCAAGATGATGGTCGCAAGATGGTTTGCTTCGACACATTTGAAGGAATCGTAGGCTCTGATCCACACAGCGACCACCTAAAGGATGGAGAATATTGTGTTCAAAGCAAAGACTTGGTCATGGAATATTTACAGCCTGCTGAAATAGTGGTAGGTGATATAATGGACACTCTGGCAAATAGACCAGAAGAAGATGTTGCTTTTGTCCACCTTGATATGGATGTGCTTAAGCCTACTGCTTTTGCGTTACGTAACATCTGGCCAAGCCTAAAGAACAGCGGGGTAATTGTGCTAGATGATTATGGTGTCTGGTGTACGCAAGGTATCAAACAAGCCGTTGATGAATTCAACCCACCTGGATGTAAAAAGATTTACCTTCCAACCGGACAAATGGTACTAATAAAATGTCGAGAAAAATAAACGTATTTGACACAGAAACTACAGGTCTGCTAAAGCCAAGCGCAGCAGGCATTGAATCGCAACCATATATAACGGAGATTTATGTCGTTCAACTTGATGAAGATTTTCACATCCTTAAAGAGCTTGACTCCTACATCAAGATACCCGTCCCAGTCCCTGACTTTATTACAAAGATTACAGGTATTTCTGATGATGATCTCAAAGATGCTCCAACCTTTGAAGAGCTTCTTCCAGACCTTGTGGATATTTTTGAAGGTAGTACTGAAATGGTTGCGCACAATCTAGCGTTTGATAAAGCTATGGTTGGCAATCAATGTATCCGCGCCGATGAAACAACATTCCCATTCCCAGATATCCAAACTTGTACTGTTCAAAAGTCTATGTCTTTAGAGCAACGCAGGATAAACCTGACTCGCTTACATGAGTTATTATTGGGCAAGGGATTCAAAGATGCGCATAGGGCTAAGAGTGATGTGCACGCCCTAGTTCGCTGTTACTTTGAGATGAGGGCAAGGGGGATGTGTGATTAGGCGAATGAAACAGATGACCGATGTTGAGATATATCACTACGCTAAGCATGTACATAAGTGTTTAGATCAAGTTGATCGTGGTATTATATTTGAACTAGCAGAAAGATTAAGGAGGGCAAATGATAAACTTAGCACTAAAGACAGAATATAGTTTCAAGAAGTGCTTTGGTCACATCAAAGAACTTGTTGAGGCTTGTGATAAAGACGCACTGGGGATAGCAGATGAAGACAACACGTATGGGCATATTCAGTTCTCAAAGCTGTGTAAGGCAAAAGGCATTAAACCTATATTTGGTGTACGTCTACGCGCTCCATTTGATGAGAAACAACGTACTGGACAATCATACTGGGTGTTTCTTGCAAAGAACGATGAAGGATTGAAGGAGATATATGCTTTGGTTGCAAGGGCATATGAGAACTTCTATTTCTTCCCACGATTACATATGCAAGATATAATTGATATATCTGAAAATGTTGTTGTAATATGTCCAGACTATATTCTTGGGGTAAATGAGCTTACTAATTATGAGTTTACGAAACGCCCAAACTATAAGATGATAACACCTTATGACACCAGGAGAGTGGCTGGTAGGTGGCATGTTGCAATGCAAGATAACTATTATCCTAATGAGGCTGATAAAGAGATATATGAACTATTGGCTGGTGCGCAGAAGCGGAACGATGGGTACATGTATAATTTTGAGAATCGTGTATGTGAGATGCATATCGTTCCCGAAAGTTCTATGCTGTGGGACGATGAGATGAAGAGATCCACAGAACTTATTGCCGATGAGTGTAACGCCAACATAGAGCAGGCAGAAATGGTAAAGTTCAGTGGGAGTTCGAGTATAAGAGACTTATGCATTATTGGAGCAAAGCGTCTCGGAATCCCTATCTCATCAGAAAACGAATACGGAATCAGACTGGACAGAGAACTATCACTAATCGAAGACAAGGGATATGAAGATTATTTTCTCATTGTTGCTGATATGCTAAGATATGCCAATAAGCAGATGTTAGTTGGTCCATCACGTGGTTCATCAGCTGGCTCTTTAGTTTGCTATCTTATGGATATCACCAAGATAGACCCTTTGGAATACGATTTATTATTTGAAAGATTCATTGATATTAATCGACACGATCTTCCAGATATTGATATTGACTTTCCTGATTCTAAAAGGCATCTGGTAACTGAATATCTTAGCCGCAAGTATGGTGAGCACAACGTCAAGGCTCTCGCAAATATAAACAGGCTAAAAGCAAAATCTGCTATTGATCTATTTGGCATGGGCCTCACAATACCAAAGAAAGATTGTGAAACAGTTAAGAATGCCATGATAGAAAGGTCATCTGGTGATGCTCGTAATGCTATGTGTATAGGGGATACGTTTAATGATACAGAACCTGGTCAAGAGTTCATCAAAGAGTACCCCAAAATGCGTCTGGTGGAACGAATCGAAAACCATGCCCAGCATGCAGGGAAACATGCTGCTGGCATTATTGTCTCTAACAAGGCGCTCACCAATTTCGGTGGGATCAACTCAAGAGACGGTGTTATCATGCTCGATAAGAGGGACGCTGAAGATATCAATCTTCTCAAGATTGATTGCCTTGGGCTTACTACATTATCCATCTTAGAAGATGCCGCAAAATTAGCAAAGATGCACAAGGACGATTACTATAAACTGCCTCTTGATGATGAGGATACTTTTAAAATATTTAATGATGGGAGGTTAAATGGCATATTTCAATTTGAAGGGCAGGCTCTTAAAATGCTTACGAAATCTTTTAACATTGTTCACTTTGACGACATTGTTGCTATCACTGCTTTGGCTCGCCCTGGTGCTCTTCGTTCAGGAGGTGCTGCAAAATTCGCCAAGCGAAAAACTGGAGAATCAGAACCTGAATACTTTGGAGAAAAACATAAACTCATTACAGAAAGCACAATGGGGATTATGGTTTACCAAGAGCAAATGATGCACCTTGCTAGAGAGCTGGCTAATTTCAGTTGGATGGAAATATCCGATATGCGTAAAGCAGCCAGTAAATCTCTAGGTGATGATTACTTCAGAAAGTATGAAGATAAGTTCATCGCAGGTTGCCAAGAGTTCTCAGGTGTGTCTGCTGGTGATGCTGATCTAGTATGGAAGGATATCCAGCATGCTGGTTCTTGGATTTTCAATAAGTCTCACGCAGTAGCCTACGGTATGTTAAGTTACTACACGGCTTATATGAAGGCTCATTTCCCAATTGAGTTCTATGCTGCCAGTTTGAATCATGCTAAGTCAGACGACTCCGCTTTGCGTATCCTTCGGGATGCTGTGGAGAATGATGGGATAGACTATATACCAGTAGATCCTGATGAATCTGATGTGATGTGGAAGAATGTTGATGGGGTTCTAGTTGGTGGTCTGTGTAATATAAAAGGTGTGGCTGAGAAGAAAGCCAAGCAGATCATAAGGGCACGTAAAGGGCAAGGAAGATTTACACCAAGCCTATTAAAGATGCTGGAGAATCCTGTGACACCGTTTGATATTCTGTTCCCAACTAAGCATTACTGGGGTAAGTTTTTCGACAATCCTGCTAAATTGGGATTGTTTACGGCACCAACTCTTATTAAAGATTTGGCTGAGCCTAAGCAATATGCAATAATTGGGAGGCTGATTGATCGCAATCTGAATGATCTAAATGAATACAACAAAGTACAGAAACGAGGGCATAGGCTCGAAGAGGACACGCTATATCTTAACATTATTGTGGAAGATGACTACGATAGTATTATGTGTTCTATCGGTCGCTATGATTATGTACGTCTGGGAGGACGAGCCATTGCCGAAAAAGCAAAAGTGGGAGAGGACTGGTTTCTCATCAGAGGGAAACTTGGAACTAAATGGCGTGGGATCACAGTTGAAGAAATTTTAAACTTAACTGAATGGGAGAAGAAGAATGCAGAAGCCGAAAGTAAAGCTGATACAAATAGCTGATATCCGAGAGAGTGCTTGGAGATTTAGCAGACCTGGGTTTGACCATAGTGATATAGACATGGATCAAATAGGCAGTATGGATATGAGTCTTAATAGCTTGTGTACTGTGACATTTGAAGTACACTCAAGTCTTATATTCCGCGATTGGTTGTTCTCAATCCGTCCGATATTTCCATGGGCTCGAAGCTCAAGAAGCGCACCATTGACTGAGGTGAATGCTCAGATCTCTGCCGAGTTTGGCAAGGTGGGACGCAAAAGAGTAAAGGCAGTATTGAAAGCAATTGATGATGGGGTGCCGCAAGATCAAGCGCGGGAAGGTTTGCCTATGACTATGGGGACTGCGTTTACTGTCTCTATGGATTTAAGAACCTGTATAGGTATGATAAAGACCATGGAAGAAATGGATACTTTCATGTATGACACCTACGGGCGAAAGTTTGCTGAAGCAATAAAGAATATTCCTGGTGTTGCCAATAGCACAGTAAAGGCATTCACAGAAGAGTATCTACTTAATGATACCGAGGGCACTGCAGAAGGCTCTACCAGCTTTGGTGGTCAGATGTTTGGGTTTTATGATATGAAGGCAGCACTTATGGCTCAGTTCTTGCGTATGAGTCATGCCAAAGTTAAGACTGGTATCTGGAACTTAATTAATCAAAAGGGGTACAGATATCTTGGGAACTATCGCCAAAGTGACAGCTTTAAAGTTGCTTATTACTGTGATATAGCATCGTATAGAAAGCTCATGCGTCTCCGCTCTCATTGGTTCGCAGACTGGTCTAGCGATATGTGGGGCAAGATGGTTGGGGATTTCTGTGAGGATATGACAGATGAAGAGTTCTGGGATTTCATACCTAATGGCAATGGAAGGGTTGACCCATACTACAGGGATATGATAAGTCGTATAACAGGAGAAGAGCACAATCTTCCTTGTCCGATTATGACTGAGAACCCAGAGTTCGTAAGTTATCGTCTGGAAGAGCAAGGCGACAACCCAATCATACAAAGATACATAAAGCTGGTTGAAGGTGGCTTTATCAAAGATAACCCTGAAAATGAAATGAGGAAAGCATATGAGACTCGTATCGAGAATCAACAAAGTAGCAAGTGAGATGTCAACGATTGATCGTTACTCTCAAACAAGGCTCATCAATCCAGAGTCAGTACTAGAGCACACAGGATTTGTATGTTTCTGTTCTCTGATGATAGCAAAAGAACTTGAGAAGAATGGCGAGTTTCTTGATATTGGTGAAATGCTTACAAAGGCAACAATACATGACATAGAGGAAACTATCACTGGTGATATATCCTGTCCTACTAAGTATTGGAACTCACGTATAACCAGAGAGATAAAAGATGTTGAAAGACAAGCAGGACGCAAAGTATTTAGTGAGCTTGATCCTGAAGGAGACTTGTTTGCATTCTGGGATACATCTAAACATGGGAAGGAAGGGTTCGTGGTTTCATTAGCTGATAAATTAGCAGTAGTATATAAAGTCCAGCAAGAGACTCTGCTGTTTAGCAATCAATCTATGAAGAATCATGTGAAGGGATTAGAGTCAGTACTTCGTGAGCTATCAGATTCATGTAACGAAAACAACATCATAGATAATGATCAAATAATTTATGGAATAATCGGAGAGGCACTAGAGATATGTCAAACGGTAATATGAAAGGTTTAAAGGTTTACATTGCAGCACCGTTCTTCACAGAAGGACAGCTGGATGTAGTTCGCAAGATAGAACTCTTGCTTGAGTCAAAAGGTATTGAGTTTTTCAGTCCGCGCTCAGAGGGTACACTCAAGGATATGAGTGCGGAAGAAAGAAAGGTGGCTATGGGAGAAGTCTTCAGGTCGAACGTAGATCATATGGATTGGTGTACTCACTGTGTGGCTGTGATCGACGACTACGACACTGGAACGGTGTGGGAGATGGGGTATTTATACGCAACTCACAAGAAGCTAATTACTTTCTCCGCGCAATATCATGGTATCAACGTTATGCTTAATGAGAGCATAGAAGCACATACGATTACCTATGAGTCTATTATAGATGGGCTAAAGGGTGAATTCTGGTCTGATAAAACCGAGGATGTAACATGAAACAGGTGCTATATGCAAAAGATAACAACGGATCAATCAGAGTATGGTCAATCGAAGAAACCGAAACAGGACTCTGCATACAACATGGCATTAGAGGCGGTAGCCTACAGACAAAAGATGAACCAATTAGAGCAGGCAAGGCTTCTCGCACAAGAGGCGAACAGATTCGATCTCGGTATCTCTCAAGAATTAATGAGCAACACAAGAAGGGGTATGTCGAATCTGAGTCAGTTGCAAGGACAACAAAACGCACAAACGCAATGGGGTTCTTACGGCCAATGCTCGCACAACCAATTGCAAGGGTTAGGGGCATTAATTACGGACAAGCCTTCTACCAGCACAAGTACGATGGGAATAGGTGCCTTGTCACTAAGAAAGGCGGTCGCTACACTGCTTATAGTCGTAATGGTAAGACTATTGATTCTATCGATCATATCGTTAGTGGTATCCAGCTTGAAGAAGGACAAACCATCGACGGAGAACTATACTGTCACGGAGTTCCGCTCCAGAGGATCGCAAGCTGGATCAAACGGAAGCAAGACGCCACTAAGAACCTGACACTAAGGGTCTACGATACTATCGAAAATAGCCCGTATATCGACCGTTTAAGCGTCCTAGAATCGCTTGTACTAGGCGATAACGCAGAGCTGGTACCAACGTATAGGGTTGAGTCAGAAGAGGCGTTAGACGGCTTCCTAGAAGGTTCACTCAATGATGGATATGAAGGTGGGATTCTAAGATGGGGTGACGCTGGATACGAGGACGGAAAGCGGAGCAAGGGTCTTGCAAAGATAAAAGTATTTGAAGATAATGAGTTCATCATCCTCGATGTAATCCCGTCAAAGGATGGGTGGGCCAGATTGGAGCTAGAAACAAATGAAGGAAAGTCTTTCATAGTATGTGCCCCAGGAAGTATGGATGACAAATACTTAATAGCTGAATCGCCTGAGAACTTCATAGGTGAGATGGTAAATGTTAAGTATGCAAACCTGACTAAAGATGGAATCCCTTTCCATCCAGTCGCAACAATGATACGCAACAAGGAGGAAGAATGAGTTATACCATAGATTATCCACTTAGATATTGGAGAGATCATGGATGTGATGTTCCATCACGTGAAAGACCTAGGGGCAGAACCAATGAAGGTGAGCCAACTTTTAATATTAGTCAAGTTCAACCAAGAAGCTCAGGTGGTGATAATTTCTTGAGGGGAATGGAACGAGATTTAAGAGATATGGAAAGGAATCACAGAGGCCAAATGGAAAGTATGCATGATCCAATGAGATACGCAATGGGCGTGGACTGGGATTGATTGGAGAGAGTTCTTGAATTGCGGCAAGGATAAACTAACACAGGAAGAACCTGTGCAACAACTATTTAGTAGCAGCAATAATACTGCTATGCGTAGTTATAGTGCTGTGGCCAACTCTGGTCAGACTATCTAAGAAGTTAGTCAAGCACTTCAAAGAAGCTCTAGGCGAGCCATTAAACTGCACATGGATGTGCGTTCTTTCTAGTATCACAACAAACTCCTTCCCAAGACATTCCTTGATTTTATCAACTGCGTGTTGACCTCTTTCATTTCCCTGTAGCACCCAAGTTCTCCAATTTGATGCACAACCAATATAGTGCCGACTAGACTTTGAATGACTGCCATCTGTACCAGCAGTGATTACAGGATCTTGATCATACAGCCACAAACAATCCGCTATGATGTTGTTAGCGAAAAGCATCTCAGGAACCATACCTGAGATACTAACGCCTTCCTTGAGTTTTATTGGAGGTCTATTGCTCATCTTCAAGCTCTGGTTGTCCACCTAAACTTAGAGACATAAGACCACGAGGAACGCCGTGTTGGAAAGCAGGCTCGGTAAGCTCCCTGCCTAAGAATGGGGCAATACCTGTGTTTGCTGGAACTCCGGACATATACAGCTTAGACAATATCTCATTAACCTTGAGCACATCGCCACCAGGAACTCTAGATCCCATAAGCATAAGAGAGCCCATTGAATCGTTCGGGGCACCAGTAGTTGCTCCTGCCAAGGCTCGACCAAGCAAAGCGGAGGTACTTAGTGAAGAGCGTCTCTGACGCATTCTAAGCCCTTGTAAATCCGCATAGTCGTTTATAAGCTCGCTAGAGTTGAACTCTTTTGCTAAGTCTCTAGCGTCGACATGACCGGACTCTGATAGACCACGAATAGGCTTGCCCTTCTTCTTAACTTTCTCAAGAGCAGATACCAAAGCCCAGTCTCTGCGAGTCTGTTTCCAAGCACCTTTATTTGCACCACTGACTCCATTCTCCATGGCATCATCAACTAAACCAGAGAACTTATCAAGCGCATCTGCTATTGGTCCACCACCGATCAATACTTGTGACCGTTGTATCTTGGCAGCCTTGCGTAACTTATCCTTGATCATCTGGTACTCATGACCATTTATCTTATTGCCAGAGTCTGCTAGGTCAGTGAACATCTTACCCCATGACCCCAATGGCTTAAGCATCTCATCACTAACACCAAGTTCGCCCAGCTCGTCAATAACATCTAGTGCCTCTAGGGCAATATCATCATCAACAGCACCTTGACCTGCTTCAGTCAATTCATCCAACCTGCGACCAATAGAATCTTTTGTATTATCCAGCCAATCTCTTGAGAATACTTCCGCGTCGGGCACGTCATCATAATGCTTGGCTATCTCATTTGATATATCCTGATTCTGGATATGATAAGAATCAGCTAATGCATCATCAACAATATTCGCGGTCTTGCGATGGCTTGCTAAAGCACCATCAAGTTGCTGTACAGCAGCATCACCGGAAGCCATTCCAGGTGGTACATATTGATCATGTTTTTTAGCAAATTTTACGATACGGGCATCTTCACCACCTAGCTTAACAGGGTTGCCACCTAGAATCCTTCCGGCATATCTTCCAGCGATACCACCACCAAGTCCCATAGCACCACCCATTAAAGCAGTATCGTCGTAATGCATAGCACCTTCTGCGGTACCAAGAGCAGTCTCTTGACCAATTACCTTTGTTGCTTGTGCTGCCTTCTCTGCTGCCAGACTCTTCTGAGACATATGTGTTATATTGCGTGGGGCACTAGACATGACCTTAGTAGGGTGCATAAGAGAGCGTTTGCCAGCCCACTTCCCACCTTCCTTCAGGGCACCCCGACCCAGCATCTGAGAGCCTGCGCCAAGTATCCCTCTACCAGCGGAAGCCATAACGCCAGCAGGAAGGGTAGCCAAGTAAGGAAGCACAGCACCTGTTATTGTGGCACCCATTCTTTCATCACTTAATGGGGCAAACATCTCATCCTTATTTGCTTGATCTTCTTGCCTAACCCTGCGTCTCTCGGTGGCATCTTCATCACCCATTTTTTCCATAATAGAGTCAAAGATATCCATCGTTCCTGATCCGAGCTTATCAAATTCTCGGCCAGTTGATATAAGCATAGCTTTGCCAAAACTCATATCTTTAGCACGCTGAGCATTTAAGTCATAAACTTGATCATCAAGATTTTGCTTTTGATAATCTACATCCCATGGGGCAGCACCTTCTCCTGTGTAGTCATCTTCCCATGGCTTGGAGTTTTCTTCGCTCATTGTACTTTCTCCCAATTACTTTGATTATTAGGATCACCACCTTTAAATCTATATCCTTTGCTTACAGTTCCTTCTGCTAGACCAACAGGATTTGGTTCACGTTTTGTTTCTACTGCACCTGTGGCACTCATAGAAGTATTAACAGCTTTGTCCATGATCTCTTGAGGCGTAAGGCCACTATTTCCTCGTCCTGTAGGATCAAGTAAGTCTATGGCATTAGTCAAGAAATACTCATATGCTTTTAATTTCTGTCTATTTGCAGCATCGGTAGCAAGAGGATGAGGCATGAATCGTTTCTTGGTGTTTTCAATCTCTTCCTTGGCCATTGCAGCACCTGTCTCAGTACGTGTAATAGCTTGCATACCGGTCTCGAATGCTGCGTACATTTCTTGAGCTTCTGATGATGTGAATATTTTAGCCAATCCGACTTGATCTTCTGCCCACATTTGAGCAAGAAGTGAAGTATTCATAGAACCATCTTCATTGTCAATATACTTATGAATGATAGGCAGCTGTTGTAAAGCAGTATCAAGCATGGCTATCTTGCCGCCAGCCTCTCCACTTGCCTTATTTCTAAGTACATAGTTATTATCTCTAATGTCTGCCATAGAAGAGCCAGCTGGTATATCACGACCTTGAGGCGTCATCCACTTGGTAAGATCACCGGTAGAAAGTGGCTTGCTTAAGCCAGCTTCATAGTCAGTTTTCTTAGCATACTCAGTAACGAATTTTTCAAAGTCTGGAGTGCCTTCAACGAATCCTGCGTCTCTTGCCATCTTGCCAGCAGAACTTAATCCAGGATTCATAACTTTATATTGCTCTCTTTCCATTGATCCAAGATTAGACATTGAAGCGTTTTGCATATTTCCTTGATTCTGACTCCATTGTCTTGCATATCCAGGGGTGCCTGCTCCTAGCATGCGCTTATTCATCTCCATCATACGTTGCTTTTGTGGCACTGTTTCATCATACATTCCTGTACCACGAACTCTTTCAGTTTCAACATTCATAGAGCCGAACGGTGATTCTGGATCAGGGCGATGAACATCTGTTTCACTTCCTGGAGTGCCATATATTTCATCAGCCTTTTCAGCCATAAGACTGGCTTGACGCTCTTTGTATCTGCGTTCCGCTCCACCTTGCTGACCTGGATATGGCAGCATAAGACTTCTTACATCTACAGGTTGCGCTTGAGCTTGCGGTTGTTTTATGAAACCTAGCATTGCTGCTAGGTCGAAAGGTTGCTTAGCCATTACCTTCTACCTCCTAACATATTCATTAGACTCATAAAGTCTGTAGGTTGAGACATATCTGGTGCTTGTAATCCTTGTTGTACGTACTTGTCAACCAAGGCATTTTGATATTTCTTCCCTTTTTCAGATCCAGTACCCCCACCTCCAGTAGTTGCCATAAGTGAATTCATATCCATTAATCCACCTTGAGCTGGAGGTGCCCCTAATCCAGATAGGGCATTTGGTGCCGATGGTGCACCTCCTAATTCCGGAGCCATACCTGCACCTAGGCTCCCAAGCCCACTAGATGATGCTGACCCAGAGCCAAGAGACATAGGTGAATTGGCACCTGACCCCATGAGTGAAAGGCCACCTGCGTTCATAGCTGAGCCTCCAGCTGCCCCTCCTGTTGCCCCGCCGGCTGCTCCAGCTAATTGAGGTGCTGCTTCAGCTATTGCTGGTAATGCTGCCAATAATGCTTGCCACATAACTATTTACCTCCAGAGCCACCAAAGCCCTTGCTTTCACTAGAGCCAGAGCCAGAACCTTGAGCCACTGAAGACCCCTTGCTTGTGCTGTCCGACGTTCCTCGATCATAGGTGCTGCTTCTACCCAGATCTGAACTCATACTGCCACTAGATCCAGTATCAAAAGCACTTGATCCACCACCAGATTGGCCGAAGTTTGAAGTATTCTGTAATACTGTTGGCCCACCCAAGATTCCAGAATAGGCACCAGCTTGTTGCCAAGGCATCATCTGTTGATTTTGCCCATACCCTATCATGTTTCCACCCTGATTAATGCCCTCATTCATAGCACCTTGTTGTCCACCAATCATATTAGACATCATTTGCTGTCTGGCTAGAGTTCCTTGATCTGCTTGGCCTGCTATAGCAAGTTTGCGATCAAGGTCTTTGTCAAACGTGTTGTATCCTGTTTGCGCCATGTTGCGTTGTAGATTCTGATTGATGTCTTGCATTCCTTGAGCAGTTGCAGTACCGTGTCTTGACCCACCAGACATACCAGAAGCAGCAGCACGAGCATCTAGATTCTGGAGCATATTATCAGAAGCTCTATTTGCATCATTCACATACTGATTTCTCATGGCATCAGCATAATTATTCCCTTCGCCACCCATAACCATATTGTTAATTTCTTGAGTAGCTGACGGCTGACCCAGGGATTGATTCAATGACCCCATTAAGCTATTTTGCAATCCCATATCTGCATACGCACCACCCTGCATTTGATTCTGCCAAGGTTGTTGCATAGATCCCATGGCACCTTGGGAAAAGTCTTGACCTCCTTGCATCTGACCTCCAGCATTTGCTCCGCTCTTGTCGGCAAGCCCTCCAACTTGGTTATACATATTGCCAAGTGCGCCTCCTTGTTGCCCCCATACATCTTGGTTTGATCCAGATTTGCTATTAGCAAAATTGTCTGCTGCGCTACCGGAATTTGCACTATCCCAAGATCCAGATTGTGCATTGTTTATTATATTGGAGCCAGAATTTGCCTGAGTACTTGCCACATCTTTGTTATTAGAAGAGCTTTGAAATCCACTTTGATTACCACTGCTGCTGTCCGATTTTCCTATTGATCCACCCATGACTTACACCTCTTGTTCTGTTGTTTGCTTGACTTTACAGCCAACGATTTCATGGACGCGATACCAATCGTAGTCCTTCAATTTTCTTAGCCATCCCTTTCTGCATGCAATCCCTCTTAATTCTGTACAGTTTAAATCTATTGCAGCTTTGTGCAACATATTCATAAATGGCTCCATCCATTCATCCAATTTGTCTCCACCTATAATTGGGATATATAGTGTTCTAACACCAGTATCAAATACGCTAACTTTTATTATATTCACAGCAATAATCTCGTCACCTTCAGACACAGTAACCATCCATTCCTTACCATCCACAAGAGCCTGCTTCATGACATCTATTTCAACTTCATCAGGTGCCCTTTCAACAACTCTCATTATATGAGGTAGTGCCATCGGCCATATCACCTCTACTAAAGGAGTTGGTATTGCTGTTAATTTTAAATTACTCATATTTTGATATCCTGAAAGATAATCCAGATAGTGATAGTTGTGTAGATGCACTACCAGAACCAGTAAGTATCACATTACCGTTTGCTGATATTAATATTTCACCATGACCGTCACCTGAAGCCACAGCCTCATAAAGTTCAGTTGCAAAAGGTCTATATCCATCAGGTAATGTAAATACAATAGTACCAGAACCACCGGATGCATTTGATACAACCCCAGTTATATGTACCCGTTCTTTGTCTTTGTAAAAACTTGCAACCTGAAAAGGTGCTCCAACATTACCCCAATTCAATCCAAACGCTGGTTGCCCTGTGTCGCCGATTTCTCTCGGCTCTTCTGGGAACATAATATCAGAAAGTCTTGCATCCCTAAACATACGATTTAGGTACTCTGCTAATATTGGATCAACACCTTCTGGTACTCGCTCATCTGTCAATATGCTTGGCACTATCTACTCCCGCTTTCTATGTAGTCAATGCCCATACCAGTTAAACTTACAGCACCGTCACCTATACTACGGATGCGATAAGCGTGTAGCATACCGGTTGATCGAATATCAATTTTCCTCTGAGTTCTAGGATCAAATGTAATCTCGTTAGTCCAGTCAATTGTTCCACCTACACTTTGACTACTGCCTATTTGTATTGTTACAGGAGATTCGCCGTCCATATATGGATAAGCTCTAGTTATTGTCTTGACACCTTTCACATCACCTATCTGAATATCTCTACGCTCTATAAAGAAGTCAGTGTCAATTCCTGGTGTTGAGTCATTAGGGTCAAGAATAACCAAACCACTAGTATCACTATATCCACCTATAACTGTAGAATTAAGAGGTGTGCGTTTTTGAGACCCATACGTCAATAGCGTAGTATCATATGTACCAGGTACTGTAAGATAAGTAACAGGTGGGCTACTCTGTGGACCATATGCTGCATGTACTATATTTGCCGGTAGATCATGAATAGACCAAACATCATCTCTCCAGTTATACACATAAGCTACATTTGGGTACTCTGATCCATCTTCTGGAACACAAAACCAAATTTCTTTTAATGCTGTATTACGAACCACGAATGATCTGTCATAGTAATCAGAACTCATTTGAGATGTTAATCTTTTTCTAATCTTGTTATGTACGACAGACTCCAATCTATTGCCGTCATTCTTAACAATATCACCATCACTCAAAAAGAAATGTGTTCCTTTTATTTCAGCAATACAGTTCTTGGCAATTATACCAAAAGCAGAAGATAATTCACGACGCCTCCAAACAAACTCATCACCTGTATAATCTAGAATATTAACACCGCGTTCTGAGTACATAGAAAACGAATCGCGCAAAGACCAACCGTCAACAATCTTTCCGCTGTCGCCTCCCAATTGAGCCTTTCCAGCTAAAGCAGAAGGGTCGGTCTCATCCCAAGTAAATGGCAATCCGTTAATATCTGCTGGGTGAGACCAGCGATATGAATTAGGGAACTCTTCACCATTTTCTAGAAGATCAAGGGCAAATAAGAAGTTCTTGTGAGATCGTATTGTATCAAAACTATACCCCATTGTAGCCCAATCATTAGATGCATCAAAATTTAATGGGGTCAATATGGTAGTGGTTTGTTGTGGAGTCCATACTTCAGGTGCATGTTGAGGGTTGTTGATTACGGGGATTGCCCCGAGCATACAAGATGTCCACAATAATTCATCATCAGCACCTAGCCCAGAATACCCAGCAGCACTAGACATGTCATGCCAAAGTGCTCCATCAAATACTTCTATGCTTGCTCTGCCAAGAACCATCCAGAAATCACTACCTCCTGATGTTTGGACAGGTAATACATGACCAGCATTTATATTAGCAGATGGGGCATCCCAATCTTCATTACTGCCAGCGGACACTATGCGATTGGCGGAAGATCTGAAATTTACTCCAGATGTGATGAATTCTGGAGATAACTCCCAAGGGGAAATATCAGAATTTAATCCTTTGAATCCTGTGCCATTTATTGAAGTAAATTTCATGATTCACCTATTTAAGATGTTCTCTTCCACATGTAAACTCCGATATATGGAGGCAAGTTTGCATTGGTTCCAGATACACCAGAATCAGTCACACTACCACTTATTGGGTGGGTATGGGCTCCATCAAAAGAAGTGCTAAGTGTTGTGGCACCAGCCGTTCCAAGATTCATTTGTGTCATTGGGTTTAAGCCACTTGTGTTCTCAATATCAATATCATGATAGTGATTTCCAGAAGAGTCAATAGAGAAATTATCTGCATGACCATGGCTAACATTAACTGCATCCTTGCTACCACCAGTTGCTTCATCACCATATAGACCACCAGCAGAAATCATTACTCGATCTTGACCAAACGCAGCCCAAACACCAATACCAAGAATTGTATTTGGATTGGTAGAAGTTGTGCCTATATACAAAGCGCCAACTGGGTAAATTGCCCCAATTACTGCTGCTTGAACAGCATCTATATTTGTTTGGAGCACCCCTTCTGCGGCAAGTGCTCTAGTCTCTTCTGCATCAACATCTGCAATTCTATCTGTGATCTCAGATGAAAGACCAGAAGCAGTTGCAAAATATGCAGCATTATGTGTTTCTAACAAACTAGAATCTGCTGCAAGATCGGCAGTATCAGCATTACCAGTCAATTCTCCAACTAAGCTCGTGGCTGACAGCTCATTAATTCCTGCTATATCGCCTGAGGCATCTAATACAAGAGCTTTGCTATTTGCTGCTGTACCAGCTACAACATTAGCCAAAAATAACAATTGGGCAGCTGTCAATCCTGCAGCATCAGCACCAGCCAGAAGATCAACATCATCCTCGAATGCTGCTAAAGCCCTTGCAAATCCTTGGCCACCTGCACCAGGAAACGTCTGTTTAAGTGACTTTTTGATATTTCGCATGTGATCATCAGCTTGGCTAATGACATCACCACTAGCAGGATCTGCAGATTGCAAATCATCTAAAAAATCAACTGTAGTTTCTAAACCCATAAATCACCTATCCTAATTGCACTTGTAAGGGGGTACCAGACCAACGATTAATTGCGTCGTCGTACTCAATATCATTTATCGCTTCTTTGAATCTGTCATCCCATAATGTTTTTGCGTTTGCATCTTTCACAAAAGAGCTAATTTCAACTAGCAACCCAAAGGTATAACAATCTGGGCTGGAGTCTCCAAGCCAGTTTGTTGTATTTGTTGTAGTCAACCCAGGAACTCGTTTGTAATAAACAATTTCAATATTGTTTCCTGTTTCTTTGACAGGACTAATACGTATTTGATTGCCAACTATATTATAATATGTTTTTGCGGTAGCAATACCTTTCACACCATCAATGAATTGAGGGGTTGCAAAGTGTAAAGTTGTATCTGAATCACCTTCTCTAAATTTGATTTCTCTTAACCCACCGAAATCAGCTGGTAAATCATAATAATCTTGATCTGTTACAGTTGGTATATCTAAGCGTGTAGACATATCCATTGTTTTCAATTTACGATTAACACGAGCTTCTACAATTTTGAGAAAGTCGTCAATTCTATCTGAGACTTCAACATCATCACGATCAGAATAAGATAAGGCAAGAGCTTTTATTTCAGTATAATTCATATCAATTTTCTCAAGTATTTAATATTACCACATTCCATTCCTACGAGCTTCACCACCACCGAAAAGCCAAGTAAATGTATACCAATACTGTGCACGAAACCAGTGTCCTTCACTCTTTAGAATATCACTTAAAATTTGTGATGCTTGTTTATTATTACACTTGGTTCCATCATCAAACAAACCTGTTTCACAAAGCACATCATGCACCCACCAAGCTTCAGAATAAATATCAATAGCGCCTGTGGCACCATCTGACTTAAACCCAACAGGAACTGTGACTGTTTTGCCATACCGCTTACTGTGATAAACTATCTCATGCTTATTAATATAACTCATTGTCTACACTCCGCTGGTCGTGGCGCATTATACTCAACAGCTTTAAATAGCGCACTAGGTAAAGATTTCCTTCCGTCTGTATCAATGGCATGCATCACCACACAGTCAACAGGATTGATACTATGCCAGAACATAATCCCTTGTTTGTGATATAGCTGCTCATATTTTGGATTATCATAATCAACAACAAGACTATCGCAATCTACTGGGTACATAGAAAAATGGCTTATCTCATCAATTGTCAATGGGTCACCGTTTTCTCTTTCTGATGGCGGATACCATTTTAGCATCAGAGTATAAGCCGATACATTACTACAATAAAATAACAATAATAATAAAATTGCCTTCATTTCAATCCTGTTCTATGTAAACATTCATCCAATTTCACAGCCGTTTTCGCATCACTAACGGAGAATTCACGTACCATTTGTCTGTTCCATGTAACGTGGTCGTGGAACTCTCTGTTGTGTGTTTCCCAACCAGCTTCAAGTTTAGTAATTCGTCCAAGTGCAACTGATTTTGATTGCTCAAATGAGCGTATTCGCTGCTCCAAAACAAGTGTGCGGGCTTCATGTGCTCTACCTTTGGTGCCGGTATATCTATCCGGCGCATCGACAACTGTATTTGGTCTATTATTAATATAAGACACAATAACAGCAGTACCCATGGTAATAAGCGCAAGAATAATGCCATATACTGACCTACGTGAAACTCGTAATACTTCGGGTGCTTCTGGTGCGTTACCCACGTCATCTTAACTCCGTATCTTGGTGCACTTGTAAGTGTAAATGATATCCGCTACCTGCATCATGATACAGACATACATTCTTGCTAACTCTAGATGGATCATAAATGTACAGCTGATTCAAATAGCTTTCAACAGCTTTTCCCATTTGTCGATCTCTACAAATCAAGTCGATGCCTCTGCAAGGATTAGTACCATGAACTCCTGGATCACCTGGACGGTGTCCAGAAGACATAGTAAATTCAACTCCAAAATGTCCTTCTAGTTGTTCAGTCATTCCGACCAGAATAGGATCATATAACTTATTTTGTTTTAAATCAATTCTCATAAATCATACCGAATATAAATTATAGTGTAATTAAATACTCTATTTTTTCGCACCCCATGCAAAAGTAGACGTACCACCTCCTCCATAAGTAATGGTCAAATTAGTTGCATCTGCTGTTACAAAAACATCTGTTTTTGCCGATGTTGGTGTAGCATGAAAAGACGTAGGGGTGACACCAAGGCCATGCGCTATCGTAGCACCAGAGGCAATGGCTGCAGATATTCCGTGATTCTCTATACGTTTCGGATTGCCAGAAACAACCAGAGCAGACCCATCTAAAGTAATATTGTTTTGCCCGAGAGTAAACTGGGAGGCAGTGTTGTGCGTAATCACATCACCCCTTACACCTCCAACTGAAACAACATCAAAAGTATTAGCATCTATAAACAAACTCCCATTATTTGTACCCATCAAAAACGGGGCGCTATTTATGCCGGTTGCGTCACCAGTTCCGAGCTGTTTTACCTCTATATGATTATTAACAACACGTCCATATAGATTAGGGGGCGCTGTCAGATATACGGCGCTATCGTCCAATAATACCAAGCCGATTGACGAGCGAGCGCCCGCGCTACAAATAACATGAAAATTATTATTTGAAATGTCTAAGAATAAATCGGTTTCTGGCGCGGTTACTGACGAAAACCACCTGAAGCCGGTTGGCAACATAACCGTAGTATCTTGCGTACTGATATGAACATTATTATCTCTAAAAACAACATGACGCGCTGTGCATTGTATGGCGTCATAATGTGCATAGTAGTCACAGCCATCGCTTTGGAATAACACATACGAGGCTATGCCTGTTTTCCTGTAAAGAACGTCTCTATTACAGTTACCTTGGCCGCCCCCAATGTTTTGCAGAACTATCTCAGCGTATCCTTGCTCGAGGGTGAGAGAACCATTTGAGGTGATAAGAGCTTCTTCGCCGGCACTCCAAACAAGATGAATAGAGCCCCAAGTAAAGTCTCTACCAAAGAACCCAACTTCAGCAATGTCGGCACCGATTGACCCCTGCCAAACAGAGGCTTCTTTGCTTATGCCGGACATAGTGGTAAACAGCGGCCATGAAATTGCCACTGGGTCTTTCACTGTTCCGGCAAGTAATTGGATATGATACCAGATTGGCTCTACAAATGAATATGTCTTATTGCCTGAAGCCCCTTCATAAACATACTTCAACTCACCATAGTTGCCCCATGTTGGAGTATTATTGATGTTTGGCGTTATCCCTTGAACGGGCATAAAGATAGTCTGAGAGACCGCAATCCTCAGATATAACTGCTTGCCATTGGCAGCCTCGCTCAGCGCGCTCCAGTCTGCTCCACCAGCAGGTATAATTGACTTGGAGCCACTGACCATGGCACAGGTGCCTGTATTATACACCGTATTGTACCGCGTTTGCGTGTTGATAAATGCAACAGCCTCGGCAACCGTAGCAAAACGACCACCGGCGCCAACAGTTAAAATTTTCGCTCCAAGAGCAATGTCTCTGATTGCGTTCTTCGTTGCGGCGCTTGAGTTTTCTATTGCTGTGGCCATTTTAGGACTCCACTAAGTAATCTAAAGTTGTTGAATCCACAAGTGGATCTGAAGTTGTTGAATCTATCAATGCAGCAAGGGGCACTTCAGCAGGCGTACTCAATGCCCCACCTGGGCTATATGCGGCACCAATAGATTTGGATAATTTTGGCATGCCGAAATGATTTTTAAAGAATGGGCCAGATAGCCCTCTTGTCCTCATCATCAATAGTGATTTAAAACCCATAATTGCCTCTAAGCAGAAATATTTCCAGCAGGAACCGCCACACAAGGAGCATCAGCAGGATCTATAGCACTAGGGGATGCATCATCAGCAACAGCCCAGCCCAAGTCCCAAGATGTTTCCGCTGTTGAGCCGTCGCCATCATGAGGGTTTCCAGTCAACGGTCGAGCTGCAGCAGTACCACCAGCACGATATTCAAGACCTTCTTTGAAGGCAACCATATCACGTATGTTTGCCGCACCTGCGTTATTGGTCGCAGCACCAGTACAAAATTTACCAGACATAATATTACCCTCTATTGACCAGAGAGGCATTCAGCCCCTGCTGGAGTTTTCAAAAATCGGTAAAGTTCCTTTTCTGCATGTTGCGTATCCTTGCAATCTAATTCAAAGCCATCACGCTTTGCTTGTTCATAAGTAATGAATGGGATACAGCACAAATGCCGTCCCCACACACCACCTTCGGATTGCGCACCCAATTCATGCATAGAACCAGGATTCTTTCTAAGCTCAGCATTGCGATGAAGAATAATATCTTCAGATGGCTGAGTTAGACGATTGGTCATTACACCAGTATGTTCCTGATAGTGTGCTTCAGATTTGAATACGCCATCCATTATATCACCTTCAGCGATTTGTGTAAAGTACTACATTCTGCTATAGTAGCCTTACCCCTTTTGCCTGCTTCAATCTGACCATTTTCAAGATTCAGATTGCGTTTGCTGATATTTTCAACTTTGAAGTTGCCCTCCTTATCAGCTTTAGGACTTGCAACTTCTGTTTTCTTTTCATCTACCATTTTATTTCTCCAATAGAGGGTGGCACGATTGCCACCCACTATATATAGGCTACTGTTATGTAGCAGACACTGTTAACGTTGGGTCAATATCAGAGATCAGACCATGAGCCTTTTCAGTGTTAACGATAAGAGACCAATCAACAGCCATCTGACGGTTTTCAGCCAAGCCAGTCTTAGCCAGCATATCTGTACGGTAGCCGTACAAGTAGCAAAGAGCCAAGTATTCTGGATCCAGAATGAAAACTTCAGCAACAGCAGTCGTACCAGAGTCTGTATATGTTTGCTGTAGACGGTTTGGAACCATAGAAAGCGTACCAAAGTCAGTAACAAACACATTAACAGAACCAAGAGCAGTCGCAGCTTCCGCTGACTTGCCCTGATCACTCATTAGTGTCGCAACGCGAGCTGAAGAAGTGAACAGGTACTCAGAGAACTTACGGATGATACCAGGAATAGACATCATCTTAGTTGGATCACCACCGTTGTCATATACATCTTGGACAACATCGCGGACATCAACTTCAGTTAGGTTCTGAGCAGCACCAGGAGTACGAGCAACAGTCAACTTCGTAGTGAAGTTAAAGCCACCAGTAGTTACACCGTTACGACGAGCTGAGGTAATCCAAGTAGGAAGACCACCAACTTTACCAGCTATGATATCGCCGTCATCAGCTACAGATGCCTGGTTAGACAGAGCAATAGCTTCTACGTCACGACGCAGTTCTTGCTGGCGACGCATCAACTGGTAGGCCAGTTCTTTAGCACGACCGATAGTGTCAGATGCATCTGCGCGGTATGATACTTTAACAACTTTATCAGAAGTTTGATGCTGATTACCAACTCGGTGACCAGTTCCAGTATCGTTACCTGAGGCATCATCACCGTCGATAACAGCATTCGTCAGATCAGGATCAGCCAGTGTATCTACTGTCCATTCTTTGTATGCGTTTTTAGCTGAGCCAGTACCGACCATATCGGTAAATGGCAATGGGATCTTTGAAATATCAAAGATTTTGTTCATCACATCTTCGCGGATTAAACCGCCAGCGGTGACTGCCTTTAAATCGGCACTGTTGAGAGCTTCAATAGCCATGAGTGTTATCCACCTGAAAGTAAGGTAGCAATCGCGTCAGTCTGTAGGTCACGTTTATTCGCACCAGTCGCTTCACGCGCTTGCTTAGTTAATGATTCTAATTTAGAGACTTTCTTGCGACCGCCTCCGTTGCTTTTCTGGAACTTTGGCACGACTTTTTGAATCTTTTTCGACGCAAGTTTAACACCTGCGTTATACTTACTAGCATCTTTGACCAATTCAATTAGTCTGGAATCACGAACTAATCCGAAATCCGCATCAGTGAATCCATATTGATTAGAACAGAATTGGCGCAATGCACCCATGTCCTTCTCAAATACTTTTTCATCAGCCCAGGTAGGATTATTCTCAATCATCTTACCAACTTGATCTTTAACAAAAGCATTTGTTTGTGCCATTTGTTTATCATTGGTTTCCTTTTGAGTCTTTTCCTGATTCATACGATTTGACTCGCGAATCTTTTGCATAGCTTGTGCACGAACAGCATATTCCTGTTTTAATGCAGCATGCTCACCTGGATTCTGTGTCCGAAGCGCATCCCAATCAATTCCTTGATATTCAGCTACTAATTGTTGTTCTAAATACTCAGTAAGCTGGACAACTTCGCCCAGTTTCTGATTATAGTCCATTGCCACTGCTTCCTTTTGTTGTTCAAAAACTTTCTTTTCCTCAGATAGTGCTTGAGATTTTTGTGTTACGTTTTTGTTCAACTGGTAACCAGCTACAAGATCACCCATAGGCACTACAGATTCCTCACCGTTTACTTTAGTTTTAACGCCTAATACATTGCCGTTATCATCAAAGCTCAGTTGATCCTCATTAATACCTAATACATCACCCCATGTCGCATCACCATCAGCGGTTTCTTCTTCAGCGTCATCTTCAGATTTCTCTTCAGACTCTTCTTCAGTTTCTTCGCCAGCTTCATCAGACTCATCACTTTCGGTAGATTCACCAGCTTGAGTTTCCTCGCCTTTTGAATCTTCAGTTTCTTCGTCTTTGTCTTCTGCCTCATCGCCTGTAAGCAAATTAGCAATTGCATCTACTGGGTTGCCAGTCGCCTCGGCAGAGGTAGACTCAGCAACAGCTGCTGCATTTTTCATTATTCAATCTCCTGATCATCAGCCAATGACTTTGCAGCCATTCTGCCTGTATCAATTTTAGTTTTAATTTCGACCTCAAGTGCATTAATAGCAAGGAGTTGTCGTTTTATCTCAACAAGACCATCAACATTAGTGATGGATTCTTCTTGGAATGCTTCAAAAAGAACTTGGCGCTTCTCTTCTACAAAGGGCTTAATAAACTTATGATAAGCATGCTTTGCTGATACGCCGTCACTGCGCTCTTTCTTTAAAATATCTGATTCTTCCCTATTCACTTACAGCACCTCTATTTTCCTTGAAGTTCTTGTCTTCTTGAGTATTTTTATCAGTTTCTATTCTGGTTAACTCAAGAGCAGTAGTTGTATTAATTCTATATTTTTCAAGATCAAGACTATCATCTTTAACAGCCTTGTCGATAACCATATTTGCCTCATCAAGTTGCTGTTTCAGCATATCAACTTGCGCTTTAGCAGAATCCTTTTGGAACGTCATTTGATTCTTCATAGAGTCAACTTGCGTTTTAGCTATGACATTCAAACGAGCAGTTTCCGCTTTTGATGTTTCGGCATCTGCCAGCTTCTTCTGCATATCTGCCATTGCAAGCTGTAGTTGTTCTTCTTTCTCAGATTGACTCTTCTTGCCTTCTTGCAACTGTTGAGATTTATTCTGACCTTCTGGTGAAGATGGATCAATAAAGTATCTAGTTGCACCATTAAGACCAGAGAATTTACAATAATCATCAATAGTATTAAACGACTTCTGACTATCTACTAAAACTGCACCATCTGCTGATGTAGCAAGCTTCTCTTGCAAGGTCAGCACTTGGGCAAGAGCAACAACTTGCTGATTGTGATCACCAGTCCCAGTTCCAACTCTAACTGTTGTAGATGTTCTATCATCCCATTCCGATGGGTTAATCTTATGCCAAACGCCTCTAAATCTGAAGTCAACAACAGAGTCAACGTGCTGAACTGATAAGTCTCTGATCTCAACGCAAAGTGGCTTTATTCCAGTTTCAGCGATAACTCGAACTATCAATCCAACCAGTTCTTCTTTGGCATTCATCAAACGCTCAACTCCTTGAGAGCCAACCCTATCGCCTATATTTTGAGGAGTGGCAGATCCATCTGGGTCAACGCCGGTGCGACCAGCCCTAACTCTATCAAGATAATCCATCATGTTATATGCGTCTTGACCAAGTTGTGGAGTTGCCAAAGGCATTATAGCATCCAGGCGTTTGACACGAATAATACCACCTGGTCGAGAAACAAGCAAGTCATCCATATTGACTTGACCTTCAATAACTACATTGCGCTGATTATTTTGCAAATACATGTTATCAAACATGTTGCGCCACAAGCTAGTCTTTTGTGATTGAATCTCTTTTAAGCGATCAGTAATTGACAATCCTTTGAATTTGTGCGACATCAATATAGCAGTAGTAGAGATGAACGGCACGGAATTTACTTCTTCTACCAATAAGATATCAGTAGGAGTATCACCACCAGCAGTGGTGATTTTCATTAACTTTGCAACACCAGTTTCGTCTATATCCATGCGAATATATGATTCTGCTAGCTCGATAAGCTTTTGTGATTTATCCCCAGTTGCAACATGATCATAGAATATTGATTCATCACTTAGTGTGAATCTGTAGTCTCTGTCATACGAGCTTGTTCCTTCAGGTAATTTCTCGCCCTCTTTCGGTGGTAATCCGAATTCTTCAACAATATCAGATAAAGGCTTAAGCAAGACATGAGACTGAAAACGAGCGTCACGAGTATTGATAGAATTATGCTGTGCATTGAGTCTATACTCTTCAGGAGGAACTGGGTCTATGTATATTTGACCCTTTGTCCTTTCAACTGATACTTTAACATTATAAAGCAAAACAGGCTTTTCTAATTCTGCTTGTAGCCCAAGCATACGCTGTTCAAATTGAGCTATTTGATCTGGAGGTATTGGCTGGCCACTATTCATAGCCTGAGAGCCAATTGCCTCCATTTGTTTAATTTGTTGTTGAATTTGTTGCTGCTTTTCTATTGTCCTAACTTCGTCAATATAATCAGAAAGCTCAAGAATCTCTACGCCTTCATGTCCAACCAACATGTTAAGCTGATCTTCATTTATACCAGTCCAATCAGTTACTTTCTTTTTCGTGCGCTCAGCATAATATACTTTAAGTGTTCCTGTCTTTTGCATCAATGCATCTTTAACGAATTGATGTAGTATGATGAACCCATCATTTTGCTTCATCAAAACTTCATATACATACTCAGATTCCATTTCCGCTTGTAGCTCATCATCCTCGTGTACAGGATCGAAGACAACTACCTCATTATTCTGAGTGAATGACTTCATTATCTGAGGCATCATCCACTCAATAGCATCTGCTATATCCGTGGACACAACATGAGATCTTCCTTCTACTTCTTTGCCATCTGGAACGCCAAGATATAATGCAAGTGATTCCTCATAAGATGAGACAGCAACACCATTATGAGTAGAACTATCTGCTAAAGATAATTCAGACTGGATTATTTCAAGAACTTGATCTCTATCTAGCATTATTGGTTACCACGCATCATAAGCTGCATCATATACTCTTGCCATTCTTGCTTGCGTTCAGGCGTCATAACTGCCTCTTCATTGAAAGGGACGCTTGGAGCCATGTTGTTTACATCACGCTCAAAAGGAAAATCACCACGCATCTCTTCAAGAACACCTTGTAGATCACCACTAGGTTGACGAGCAGGAACATCAAGCTGTTCAGTGGTTTGACCACCAAACATAGAACCTAATGACTCAAGCCCTTGCTCTGCCTGGCCAGCAATATCATCAATGGTGGATTGACCACTAGTGAGTAATTCATCATATTTGCCTTTGCCATATTCTCTTATGTTATTACCCATCTGACCCATTTGATCAGACATTTGACCACCAAATGTAGGCTCTTCAGTTAGAGGGTTGAGCTTACCTTGATTTACAACACCGTGAAGATATGTCACAATATCAGTTTCTTTATCTGTTAGTGGCTCACCATTGTATACCTTGGCACGCAATGACTCAAGTTGAACTTTGAAATCTTCATCATATACCATTTTATGAGCCTTGGCATCAACCTCACCAGGCTTTAGTGCATTGCGTCGCAAACCCCATGGATCACCATCCTTGACATCTTGCATTGTTTGCTGAGCCATACCTCTGCCAATCATTTCGCCATTCATGTTATCAACCTATTAGTCTCAGAATAATCAATATCTTTTTTGCCATAACCACCGATAACACGATCCCCGCCCACAGCGCCAAGCATGAGATACTGTATAGCATCACCCACATGAGAGTATTTGCTTTGCTTATCAGGCTTATCTTGGAATCTTTGTTCACCACTTACCTGCATGCGCTTATACTTATATCCACCAGCAAGCGACTTCCGGCACATAATCGCTTTTGGCCCCACTATAAAAGCAGGCTTTCCAGTGAAGTCGAGTCTTTGCATATAATCTGCAACACACTCTCTTCGTATTGTGAAGTCGTTTGTGTATGTTGGCCATGCGTCAATACCTTGATTGGATAAGATCATGAAAGGAGTCACCTCATCAGTCTGGGCTCTTTGCTCACCAGCTGGATCAGCGTATATCTCTAATTGACAACCACAGTATTCACGAGATAGCTTCTCATGTAACAACTTACCAAAGCTCATTGCACCCATATCAGTAGTAACAAGCTCATCTATAATTTGAAACTGGCCAGAGGCGGTCAATTGACCGATAGCTGCCGCAGGGGTTAATCCGAAGTCGATACCAACGAAGATAGTTCCAGCACCAGATAAAGGGAGTTCAGAATCTGAGTGATGAATATCATCCTTGTACTCTGGCCAAACTGGTTTACCGTCTGATATAAAGCCATACTTACCATGTACATAGACGTTAATCCACTCTTGATCTTTACCAGCTTGCATCTTCTGGTAATATCCATCAGGTAGATTCTTTAAGTTCTCTGCATCTGGTCCGATCCCAGACGGTTGCTTGAAAAGTGCATAGTTTTCTGGGTCGCTTTCTTCAAAGAGCGTGTACCACCAGTGATCCGAATCTGGCGGATTGGTGTCGGCGATACAACCAAACCACGAAGCCCCTCCAAGTCGCATAGATGGATATCGTCCCAATCGACCAATGAGCATATCAAGTACAGCTTTCGGGATTTCTCTTGCTTCATTGATCCAACCACCCGTTAATTCTAATGAGAGTAATTTCTTAATATCATCTGGTCTGTCGAGAGCACGGAATAGAACTTCCAATTCAACAGTAGTGCCGTCATCAAGAGGCATGGTGAGGATGTATTTCATGTTTCCTGCTTGAAATTCACCCATTTCTTTCGGAAACCAATCAAACCATGTTTCCATTGTTGTATCTATTAATTCACGATATGTATTGCGTATGATGACCCAACGAGAACGGCGATAACCATCTTCCCAAGCAGATTGTTGACAAGATTTCCTGAATATTTCCCAGCAACAAGCAACTGACTTTCCTGAGCCAATNNTTGGCGTAGCCTTGTATAAGACTTCGTCAACTGCCTCTTTGATTGCCAAATTAGTCATCAAGCAGGTTCGTAATTTCCTTCAAAGAAATCTTTTGCAACATACCATTGATCTTCAGAGTTTTCTGAATTGACAGCAATCATGCCTCCGACTTCTGGGGTATCAGTATTTGCAACAGATATACGAGACATGTCTTCACCTTCAACATATGGTCGCAGCATCTGAACATTCTTTTTTATATATGGCTTAAATTCATTCATGATCAATCATCCAATATTACACGAAAAGATTTCTTGCCTTTGGTTTCACCATCAGCTTCAATTTCTTTTACCCAGTCTTCTGCAAAACGACCGAGATATGATAAAGCAACTTGACCACCGCCACGTTGCTTCATTTGATCAAAAAGAGCACCTACAGCTTGGCGATTACCAGCAGCACGACCCATTCTGAAATGATAACGGAAAAAGTCCTGATCTTCTTGAGATTTATTTAATTCTTCCATGTTTGTGCCGAAGAATTCTGCAACTTCAGTTTGGCTCATGCCACGAGCCATGTCTTCTATCATCGAACCCTCGTGATTTGGGTCGAGATATAACATTTTCGATTTGTCCCAATCACGTTCATTCATTACGTTTTATCCTGCAGAAATATTCACTAATTACATCACATATCGTGATTGTAACATATATAGCGTCTAGTGTAAAGGATTATTTACATAAGTGTTCTCTAATATACTAACCATATTCTATACCCTATTATAAAAGACTTAAAATCGACGCTAAGGGGTCTAGAATAGCGCCTCCGTAGATTTTAGATTAAATAGCTATACGAGGAAGGGATAAGGGTAAAGTTCTATATACGCGATTATAGGGCGATATAAGGCTATATACTTAATTGCAATTATGTGCTATAATATATTTTAAATCGGAGTACAGTATGCATTACCTATATTATATAAAAATAAAATTTGAAAACAAAATTATGTACAAAATAGGCAGAAGTAGTAATCTTCAAAGCAGGTTTATGGCAATAAGAAAACTATTAAACCTTGATTCTTTAGAATTATTGTACGTTGAAGGATCACATGATATTGCCAATATAATAGAAGCTGAAACCATTATAAAAAGACTATTCAAAGGAGTTGGGCTCAATGGTAGATATAAAACTGAAATATTCAATACAGATATATTAAAGGAATTATATGGAGAATATTCATTAGATGAAAATATAGTTGTTGGGAAAGATTATCATTGCATATTACCGAGCGCAACAATCATTGAGCTATAATCTTCCGCTGATGTGAGATCAAGCCCACGATATCAGACCGCGCAATAACTCTTGCTGCAGTACAGGTAACGATTATCTGCCCGCTGTTAGCCGTCTGTCCACGCACCCTTTCTTGCTGCAGGTAATTTATAGATTATATGATAGGTGTCGAGATTTTTATAAAAAATTTGAATTTGAAATGTAAAACGAGTCGGTATGTCAGGCTGAAAAAATATGAGATGTGTATGCGAGCTGTGGCCATAGACTTAGCCTGCGTGATGTACCCCCCGTACCCTTCATCACGAATCTATCCCTTTGGAGATAGACGCTATATCTCTTTGGAGATAGACTCGAATCCCTTATAGCACGGGACTTCCGAGATGTCTATATCCCCAAAGAGATAGGCTATCTATCCCGTTTGGGCGTCGGCTATATCCCTTCTGCTCCACCCTTTTAGGCTTTACTTCCGTATAATGTGTGTTGTCGGGAGGGCTTTTCCTTTCGACTAATCTAACTATAAAGGTAAACATTATGACTACTAAAACATTCGACGTTAAAAAAATCGACGGTCTTTCTAAAGCAGATGCTATGGACTTATTAGTTCCAGCTATCGGCTATAAAGAGGCGGAAGTATTTTGGAAAGAGAACGGTGCTAAAAATAAGCAACGCGGATTCCGTGCTTTATTCTATAAGGAATTAGAAACTCGTGACTTTACTTCCGAAGAGGTAAAGGCATTCGCCGAAGAGAACGGAAGCCCTAACGACGCGAAGCAATATACTCATTATGTTGCTATAGCCGAATTAGTAGCTTCTACCCGTAAGTAAATCCACCGAGGGAAGCCCGCTTTCGCGGGCTTTTTCACGCCTATAGAAAAGTGCACAATGTGCACCGAGTGACTTGTAATCATTTCCGCGTCGCGCTCACCTGATGCACCAAGTGGTTGCAATACACCCCTATAAAAATTCACCCTATACATTTCCGCTGGCGAGCCACTCAAGGTGCACCGAGTGCACGTGGTGCACCGTAGGTGTGCGGTGTGTAGGTCTACGCTTGTGCACTATATGAACTCCCAGATGGTGGGTTGATGCGGTAGTATCATGCCCTCGAACTCGCGGATACGCACCCAACATGCACCGTGTGCAACCTTGATCCCGCGCCGTGGATGTAGGTCATCTATCTGTTCATCATCAACCCATACCTTGGCTTGGGTGAGTGCATCGAGTAGTGCCTTCATATAGTTGTCGAGGTCACGGGTGCGTGCATCGGGTGGGTATAAGATCACATCAACCTCCAGCCTGCGGTCGGTTAATAGACCATAAGCATTCTGCTCAACGCATGCACTAGCAACCGCATCGCGGAAGGTGCGCCCTCTCTTGCTTATGTATATTCCGCGCTGTGTCTTCGCATAGTATGAGTTGACCGTAGGCGGAAAGGGCAACTCTATGTATATGTCCTGCATGTAACAAATCCTCGTGGAGCGTCTAATTTACCTATTTACCTAGATTTCACCCTGTAAGTTACCTATAGTTTTCTTATATATATTAATAACTTAGAAGATATAAGATAAAAAAGAGACCCCCCCTTTCCAAATCCCACTTTTCGCTTTCGGGCGCTATCGAAGGGGGGTAGCTACCTATCGCCTGAACACCGCTAAGTCGTTGATTTATAAGGGAAAAGTCAAGGTAACTATAGGTAAAATATCACCGTGATTTACCTAACCCTAGTAGTATTACTCTGTCATCATGTCAATGAATGCCTGCTTAACATAACAATATTGCTTCTTATCAATCCTTTTCATCTTCACATACTCCTCTCTTTGCATGAATTCAATAACTGTATCTACAGCAGGCTTACCATATCTGCTTGTATCTATATGTCTGATCGCCTTAATATTACGCATAGCGCGGATAAGCATAGGCTTGGGTATGCGCCCAACCTTTAGGTCAAGTCTAGATGGTTGCATTTGCCTCTCTTTGTATTCTTTGCTTAATAACTTTCTTATCTTTGGCCATATGTATTTCTCTACAACTACATACAAATCATCATCACCTTCTACTTTGAAGAACTCCTCTAGGCCAGCCATCTCATATTCATGTAGTTGCTTAGCCCAAGTCCACTCTTCAGCACCTATTGCGAGACCATGACGTTGTGATTTCTTACCAGTTAGGTTCATAACAGAGCAAAGTGAGGCAATCTTCCATGTTTTTAGTCCTGCTCGACCCATCATCTTACTTTTGATGGGATCTTCCTCTTCATGACTACGTTCATGGTCATCACATTCCTCTGTGAACTCCCACATTTCATCAGTCACCGTAAATTCGGAGATATCTGGGTCATCATCGTGTTGTGTCTTATTACAGCGATCCATCAAGCCCTTTATTTTATCCAACAAGTCGCCTGATACTGTGTAATGCTTCTTTCGGTTCAATTTGCCCTTGCCGCGAACCCTGAAAATGTTCATCCGCGTTATCTCGCCCGTTTCAGTACCATCTTTGAGCGCATTGAGGAATATCTCAGGCGTTGATTCATTAACCATGCTAAAACATGGGCTAATAACGGCAGGAATGTTATTCTTGCTATCTGAATATGCCTCTTCCTGCATTATTTGACCGAATCCTGACTTTGTATACAAGTCTAGTATCGTTCGTGTGAGTCCAGACTGATCGCCGGACTTTGACTTAAACATGAAGCCAGCCTCTGTAAAGACAGATACAAAGCAACGCTTCTTACTCAAGTCCTCCATGAGTGCCTTTGGTCCAGTGTATCTCCGCTTACCCGTGAACATATCCTGCCCTGATAAGATATTTGCATCAGTCATAACGCGGGCAATAAAGCTATCAATCACCGACTTTCCTTTACCAGTGCCCATAAGGAGAGTGATGTATAAGTTAAGTCCCGCCCCATTAATGTTGAACCGTCTTCCTGCAATTCCTGATACGAGACCGAGAGCTGTAACAATGGATACGGTCTTATTGGGGTAATCTGAATAATTATAGACAGCTCTGGCAAGTTCACCCATATGTCCAGGAGGCCAATCGAGTTTGTGTCCATGTTCTGCCAAGACTTCATCAGGTATGGTAAGTTCTCCACCAATGCCTTCTTCATCATCTTCGACTCCATCAACGAGTCTATTAATGTCATCATATCTCTCCTGCCATCGTTTATCTTTATTAGTGCATGCATCCATAAGTCCGCGTAATGTCTCTTTGACTACAACCTTATTCACACCATCTTTAACTTGACCATAACTATAACTCTTCATAGCATGATGCAAACCCTCGCCGCCGCCAGTGATCGTATGTATCATAGAGGCTACAGACATTACATCTTCTGATACCTCTCCTTCATGCACCGATTCAACTTTAATGGCTTCTTCAATTTGTATAAAGTCAGTACCGTCGAGATATTCATAATAGCGGAATACTCCATCATCTGGGTCATCTCTAGTTGGCAGATACCAAGCCTGAGACCACACCCCCATCTCACGAGTGTATTCTATATCACATCCTTCTTCTCTTAACAGATTGGTGACAGCATGGGCAGTCGCTGGCATAAAATGCTTGTCAGATACCCTGCATGGTATAACCACACGAAAATTATTATCGCTATCGGTATGGCTGTGACTTGTATATAGAAAATGAGTGTATTCATGCTTGGTAAGAGCATCATGAATATCTTTTGGACTTGCCCCGCAATGATCTGCATCAATGACAAGAAAGTCTGCTTGTTTAAGTGAACTGTCATGTCTGAAATACCCCTCTCTGTGTACATTACCATTACGTGTCTCATAGTGATCTTCAAACTCAGGCACACCACGTATAAAATATGCCTCATGTTTCCCGCCTTGTTGCGGTGTAGAACAAAACTCACCAAACTCCTTGAATGACATCTCAGCTACCTTGAGCCTGATGTTCATTTGGCTACCTTTAGCCATTGCTATTTTCATATTGTCTGCCTATATGATGTGGTACTTCTGGAGTACCCTTCTTATTGTAATGTCGGATAAGCCAACCAACCTGGCTATCTTGGACATGTTCTGCTCCATAACATATAAGTATATGATATGTCTGTCACGATCATTTGCTTCCTTGATTGGAGACTCATGATTGTTACGTTGCCAAATCTGGTATGAGCGAGACTCAAGCGGAAATGGGTTGTTATCAACCGTAGCCAACATGCTGGTGCCTCCTGAAAATAAGCCAATTAGTATATAATTGTACTCTAATATAGCCTAAAAGTCTATACCCCTTTAGAGATATATCTTTCCTTGTCTTTTTCAGTTATACTACGTGCTCGTTCTTTATATTATCTAGTTAATGCTTAAAGAGCGAATTCACTTAACTAATGAGGTTTCTCTAATGAGAAAAGAATGTTTAAAAGGTTGCCCTAAAGGCACTAAATTGAAAGTAAACGAGCACCCAGGCTATGAGTATAACGGCATAAAGCTGAATACATTTATGGGTAAGTCTTGCGTAGTATCGCATATCGGTGCTTTCTTCGGTCATGTAGCTCGCTTCAAATTATGGGTAGATGTTAATGACACAGATTGTCTTACTGTGTTTACTTCACCTGAAGCTCGTGCCTTCGCTAACTATCAAATGGAGGCAGCAAAATGAGCTTCCTAATTGGATATGAAATCCCAAAGGGTAGAGCAGTTAAACGCATCGAAGATCGCAAGGAATGGCTTGATACAATCAAGTCACTATGGAAGACTGTGCAATATGCGATTGAAGACGTGTCACTATCTGATGACATGACCGCTGAAGAGCTACTCAACGAAGTCGACACATTCGATGAAGACTTCATCATAACACGTGACCAACTGATTGAATCGAGGATGATCTAATGAGGTTAGTACATAATGAAACACAAAAGCCTGTGGTTATTGGGGATTGGGTTAAGAGCAGTAAAGGCTCTGTATATAAGGTGGTTTCTTTTAATCCACCGCATAAACCATCCTCGAGTGGGAAGATAATTGTGAGCCCAGATGAAGGACACCAATCACATGAAGAGTGCTTTGTTCAAGTATTTGATCTTACGTGGATAGAGCGTGAAGATCGAGGGTGGATGCATCCTGAAGTACATATGCGAAAGGTCTTTGAAATCATTGAAAAGAATACAGGTGAAGATGTAAGTGGCTATAATCTGGATACAGCTATCGCAGGTATAAGGCAAATACTTATCAGTGATAAACGCTATACTGGTGATGAGTTGCGATTCATTAAAGATTGGCTTAATGAGCAAGAACTTCCTGCTATGCTAAAGCCTCAATCTGGATTGTGATTCACACAATAACAGGATGGACACAATCTATATTGCTGTTAACGGCACTTATTTATTTTGATGTAATTGAAATAATAATACTTTAACCACGTGTGCTCCCGTTAGAAGTGGCAGAGCCGAGATAGATAAATGAGAACTTCCGAATGGGTGCGAAGCCCGAAACTTAACACTTTAACAAGGTGAAAATAATGAAGCCACATGAACATATGATTCAAGTAACAATGCAAGATCCCGAAGTGGCACCACAAATCAGAGCATTAAACTGCATCCTTAGCCCAGTAACCAAGCAAGTCATGGATGATATGGTTGCTAAATTCTTTTTTGATTGTGGCTCAAGCATTGAGTCATTTGAATACAAAGTAAGCACTGGCTGGAAACCTGGGACACTGGTTGTAGAAGTACAGCACACTGGTGGTGACGAGCTTTATGATTGGATTATGAATCAAAAAGAAACAGCTATTGGTGATGATATCTGGTACTGGGCAAATAAGCAAATGGTATTTGTGTCGCATGATGTTGAGCTTACTATGAGATTTAGCGTCCACTGCCCTCTACCTGAGGATGACTTCAAAACACTCGATATGCTTGGTAAAGTACATCGTGAATACAAGCCTGGCAAGATGGAGACATCAATATTCTGCGAGGCATAGGACACAATTGCCAAGGATGGCATCACTTAACTAGGGGACAATAATGTCTAAGAAAGAAATAACAATACATGAAAAACTTGACCTATATCGCATAATGAAGATTCAACTTGCTGAGCTAAAGGCTCGTGAGATGATTCTGCGAGTAGAAATTGCAGAAGAATTATCTGGTGATGAGGGGTTGGCAGCCGGTACGCATAATTTTAGGGATTTCTTACACCTTAAAGTTAAACTGGTCAAGAAGCTGAACTATAGCCTTGACAAAGTCATACTTGAGACTCTCGATCTCACCGAAGAAGAAGCAGAATGTATCCGCTGGAAGCCTGAGCTTGCGCTTAAGGCATACAAGGAAGCAGATGATACTAGCAATATTGATGAAGCACTTACTGTCAAGGACGGTGCTCCTGAGTTAGTTGTGGAGTTATCAGAATGAGGTATATGATGACTAACTACACAGAAGTAAATGCGTGGACGGCTATGAAGTGTGGTGTTAACCCTGACATTTATGGATGCCATATTGATGAAGATTACAGTGATTATTCTATGGCTAAAGAATGGTCTATAGAAAGAGCCGATTGTCGGGAGGTGATTAGGGAGAGGTTTAAAATCAGCACAGTTCCTGATATGTATGATAACTGGATTAGTAGACCAGATAGCGATGACTGCTTATATGGAGTAAGAGAAACAATAGCCGAGGCTGAGATTACTTGCATAGTGGCTCTATGGGAGAAAGAGAAATGAAAACAGAAAAACAAATTATTGAATATGAAGCAAATCTTATTGATTGTATGGATAGATGGTTTGAGGCACGTCATTTATTAGAACGCACAAAAGACAGAGAAAGAATGTTTGCTGACTTCCAAGTTATACAGGTGTTTGTTATGGATAAGTGGGTTCCAATCTATCAAAGATTAAAAACAGATCACTATACGATTCCACATTCTTTGATGTATGTAGTTGATCAATTTATGAACGAGGTGATTAATAGTGATTAAGATAAAGAGCACAACAAATATCACGTCGGAAGGCGCCAATCTGGTAATATATGGTGAGTCTGGAGTTGGTAAGACAAAGCTAATTGCTGACTTGAAGAATCAGATTATCCTTTCCGCTGATAAGGGTCTGTTGACGTTGAAGAATTTTGATATACCATATATTGAAATAACTAATGCGCAAGATGTAGATGATGCTTATGAGTATCTTATAAGCAAGAAGGGTGATATGTTTGAGCATATAATATTTGACTCCCTTACTGAGATGGCTGAGACAGTTCTGTTTACCATGAAAGAAGGCAAGAAAGATAAGCGTCAAGCATATGGTGAACTAGCCGATGCGTTTGGTGTTATGATTCGTAAGTTTCGTGATATCCCAGGAAAGAACACAATCTTTGTTGCAAAACGTAAAGAAATATATGATGAGGACGATGTGATTATAGGTTTCGCACCTATGATGCCAGGTCGTGTATTACCTCACGGACTACCATATCTCACAGACGAAGTATTCAGCTATGAGATGGATAGAAAGGGCAAGCGATTCCTTCGCACACAAGCGGATAGAAAGCACCCTGCGAAAGACAGGAGCAACGAGTTAGCACCAATGGAACTGGAACCAAACCTTAATGATATTATAACAAGAGTCCTTAGTGGACAGGAGAAGCAGAAAAATGGCTGAATTACCTAGTGTATTTGCCGCAGATGATCATGAACCAATGCAGGAGTTTGGCTTAATGCCACAAATTTGGTATTTGGGTCACATCAAGAAGTCTGAAATTAAAAGCAATAGTGCCAAAACGGGCAAACGCCTGAATATGCAGGTTCTAATTGAAGGTTCGCAAGAAACGAACTTTGAAGAAGAAGATTGCAAACAGAAAGGTCGCCTTGTTTTTATTGGTCTGAACTTATCAAATCCGAGTTCTCAGTGTGTTGAAATAAGCCAGCGAGAGTTGCGCTCTATTTGTGATGCTACGAAGATCAAGGAACTTGAAGACACGGAAGAACTTCATGATATTTCATTCGGTTTCAAACTTGGTGTTGAATCATCTGAAGGTTACGCTGATAAGAACATTATCAAGAAGTATGTAACTGAAGAAGAGTTGATGGCATTTGAGTTTGACTCTAGTGGCAATGTAATCGAAGCATAGCTTTTGGGATGGACATTCTAACGAGTGTCTATCGCAAAGTGCACGGTAGGGGTGAATGAGTCTTGCCCCAGAGAGCCTATCGTGTGCTACCTTGTTACTCTCTGGGGCAAGCACTAATTTGAGGATATAATAATAATGTCTGATACGACAGCAGAATTAGTCAAAAAATATATTTGTGATGGTGACATAGAGTACCACGATAATATATTTGTTGATGCCATAGAGACATATAAGCATGAAGTTAAAGAGTGCCAAGTGTCTGGGGTGACAAATAAAGAAGAATCACAAGGGGTATTTTATTTGTTTAATGATTGTTCAATAATAGGGTGCTTCTCATCTGGGTTATTGGTGGCTAGTCCAGCTAAGGTTCTTGAAGGCTACATGAGGAAGGCACTAGAAGTTCGCAAAACAGAAGTTGGAATAGAGAGGATCAAACATGATGCATAAAAGAAAACCTAACTGGGTTTGTATAGCAATGGCGTTGGCAGTATTGATATTTTGGACTGTGGTGGTATACTCATGGCTAAAATAGAACAATTCAATAGCATAAATGACATAATGGAGGCAGGAAATGTCCAACAAGAAAAACGTATGTATCTTGGATATTCGGGCGTTGGTGGTAAGTGCATGCGCAAAGTATGGTATTCCTTTAGATGGGCGTATGATACAAGTATCGAGCGACGCATTGACCGAATCTTTCGACGTGGAGACATTGAGGAAGATCGCATCGTTAAAGACCTCGCACGTGTCGGTTGTATTGTGTCCGACGTCCAACGGGAAGTCGTTGGAATTACGGGTCATGCTAGAGGACACACAGATGGAGAAGCAATTGGAGTCCCAACTGCTATAAAGAAAAAGCATTTATTTGAAGCCAAGACTATGAAGGCAGCAATGTATGCTAAGTACATGAAGGAAGGGTTGCAAAGATTTAGTTCAACATATTGGCAACAAATTCATTCATATATGGGGCATATGGAATTGAATGACACATTGTATGTGGTCACCAACAAGGATACTGAAGAGCGAGATTACAAGCGGATAAAATTTGATGAGGATCAGTTTAAAGAAGGTGAGCGAATTGCTTTGAACATAATCACAGCAGAGACTGCTCCGCCTCGTATGCCGAATGCAAGTCGTACGTTTTTCGAGTGCAAGCAATTGTGTGGGTATATTAATATCTGTCACAAAGGCGAATGTGTGGCTCGCAATTGTAGAACTTGTGTCAACTGGAATATCGAAGATAGTGGAAAATTTTCTTGTGAAAATAATCTTCAATTGACAATGGATAAAGAACGCCAAGTAAAAGGCTGCTCAGAATATCAGGTGGCACCAGAATATGTGTAAGAAATACAGAGAAATATATGACTCGCTAAAAGATCAGAATGTGTCTAATATACCTGATATCTATAGAGAGCTGGGTATGGATGTGAAAGATACTGATATTATGGAGTTGTCAAAACATTCGTTAATAATACATCTAATCCACAGAATCAAAGAACTGGAAAAATTAATCAATAATCATCATGTTTGAAGATAGACAATATCAGGAAGATGCTGAAAATGCTGTGTTCAAATATTTGGACAAGTATCCATTAAGGCATCCGCTTGTTGCTCTACCAACTGGGTCAGGGAAGACACCAGTTATGGCTCGTATTGTGAAAAGGATTTTTAAAAGACAACCTGATGCTAAAATTGTCGTGGTCAGTCACGATTCAGAAATTCTTAAACAAAATGAAAAGGCTCTTAGCACAGTATGTGAAGTAGCTGTAAACTCTGCTTCTCTATTTAGAAGAGAGATTGGCAAACTAACAGTCGCCGGTATTCAATCTGTGTTCAGGATCGCAGAGCAATTCCGTGAGTTTGACTACATACTCATAGATGAGTGTCACACCATACCTATGTCAGAGGACTCCATGTACAGGAAGTTCTTTGCCGGAGTAGGTGAGCACACACGTATAGGATTAACGGCTACCCCATATAGATTAGGACAAGGGTACATCGTTGGTGATGGACACATGTTTGATAAGATTGTTATTGATTTAACATTCGGTGCTAAGTTTACCAGATTGATAAAAGATGGATATTTGTCAAAACTAATTATAAATAACACAAGTGTAAAACTTGATGTAGAAGGTGTTCACTTACAGGGTGGAGACTTCTCACTTAAAGAAATGTCAACTAAGTTTGACAGGATGGCTATAACAAATGCTGCAATTAACGAAATGGTCGAGAAGGGTGCAAGACGCAAAAAGTGGCTTGTCTTTGCTATTGACATTGAGCATGCTGATAATATTTGTGATGCTCTTAATAGCAGGGGCATCAATAGTATGGTTGTTCATAGTGATATGGAGTTTAATAAGCAGTTTGTTATTAACTCATATAGAAATGATACCTTACGTTGTATTGTTAATGTTGGCATGCTCACTACTGGTTTTGACGTACCAAACATAGATTTAATTGGTGTGTTGAGACCAACTCAATCACCTGGATTACATGTACAGATAATAGGTCGTGGTCTCCGCGTTGCCCCAGGTAAGAAGGATTGCTTGGTATTAGACTATGCTGGTAACACAGAAAGACTTGGTCCAATTAACAGAATAAGACCAGTAGTAAAAGGCAAAGGCAAGAAAACTGGTCAACCCATAACTAAGACATGTGAATATTGTGATACAATAGTATCACCAATGACTAAGATATGTCCAAATTGTGGAAAAGAATTTAAGTTTAAGCAAACCATAACGACTTCGTCTGGAGATTTGGGAGTAGTAGCGGAATCTGATGCCACATGGTTTAAAGTAACTGGTGTAGATTATGACATACACTTTAAAAAGAACTCAACACCAAGTATAGTAGTGCGATACCATTGTGGATTGAGATTTTTTAAAGAGTGGGTATGCCCAGATCATAATGGATATGCTGGAGCCAAAGGCAAAAGTTGGTTGAGGCAAAGAAATATAGTTCATGATATGGGATTAAGAGACACGGTGGAAAAATTAAGGAAAATTACTTCACCTAAAAAGATTCGAGTAAAGACAGATACTAAGTATCCTGAAGTGCTCGGGTATGAATTTTAATATTAGTGCCGGCTTATATAATTTTATTTAGGGCTTTACTTCTATATTAAAATATAGTACAATAGCGACTCTCTTGTAAAAA
>LGVF01022248.1_pt1 | contig 41089 bp, 42 predicted proteins | sample 469901 | NCBI WGS metagenome assembly LGVF01 (sample SAMN03893561, study PRJNA290197) | marine sediment metagenome | material: sediment; isolation source: combined push core samples #3730, #5133, and #5579 collected at Hydrate Ridge | place: Pacific Ocean: Hydrate Ridge
GGACTAAGTTCACCAGCAGTAAAATTACTTTGTATAACGTCAAATTTCATAATTACTCCAGATCGCCACCAGTAGCAATCTTAATATCTTGATTCTATCCAGTCATCTGCTTCGATTGCGTGCATATCGTCTTCTATCGACCCTGCAAAACGCGCTTCAGATAACTTAACTTCGTAGAGTTCGTCCATCTGACTATGCTTTGTTGTACTATCTGTTAGAGCTATGGCCATCTCTCTCGCTAATAACGCCGCGAGAGTCTCAACAAAAGTAGCGTCCATCTTAGTCGGGTCTGTAACTTTATAGGTGTATTTAATAGATAAAGTAGCTTCGTCGCATAGAATAGACAAACCTTCAAGGCGGTAGGAAATATTATTAGGGTACAATTCTCTCAGTTGAATACAATCATCAGGTAATAAAAACTCAGCAGAAAATTCAAAAGCAGGTGCCACAACTTCAGGGGTTAATTCAGCACGTTTAGCTGCGAAATTCCAATGGTATCTCCGCAGTAAATAATCCCGCTTACCCTCGTATTTTAAATTACAAAGCCGTGCAGCCTTATTACTGTCAGTTAAAGCTACTATAGTATTTTCACCAAGAGCTGTAAGAGCTTCATTGCATATGCTGACTTCAGTAACCGCCATATAAATACCTCACTATTTTTCGTACGATTTAACTCATGCGTACCCACGTAAGTTATTTACGTGGGTAGGTATAAATTAAATCGGATTAATCAAGAATATAAGCTATGTACCCTCTAAGAGAGTCATCAGCAGCTATAACGGCAGTCTTTATTGTCGCTGTTATAATTACCCCTTCTTGAGACTCAAATACTTTTGACTGCCCCTCGGCAAGAACCGCGGCGACAGTGCCGAGTCTAATAACTCCCGCAGTTTCGCAGTCGATGTTGTCATCAAGTCCGTCTTCATCAGCAACTACATCAGCACCGTCAAAATCAGTATGGGCAGCCCATCCTACATCAAGATCAACAGTACCTGTAGTAAGATTATGGTACACCGCGCTTTCTTTGCCGAGCACTCTGACTCTACCTGCAGGAAGTTTGCAAAGTTGGATTACCGAATCTGCTGCACCTTCTGCAACTTGGTCATAGTCAAAACGACAAGTACGTATTTTACCGTGACTCTCATCCACGTTCAATACTTCTGAAGGGACAGCATTTAGTTTTGTTACCTGTTCTGAATAAAATGTTGCCATTTGTTTCTCCTTACACTAATTAGTAGGGGTTGCCACTGGTGGCAACCCCAATAAGATTAATCAGGTGTCTCGTCACACCCTATTTCAACTACTTTTTTCTCTTCCATACGAGTTCCGCCTATACTCATTCCACACCAAACCTGAACAAGATAATTCTTATCTGAACGTTCAGAAATCTTTGTATGAATATCCGCGCCTACTCCGAGCAGAATACCGTCTTGCGCCCAGGCTAAACAAGTGCGTATATCGTTGGCGTCAACAGCAAGTCTTTGAGTTCTATGGAATTCAAAACCCATGAAGTTATTCACTTCGCCTTTAACCAACGCTTTTACAGAATTGTAATCAGAACTGGTAACTGAAGTAGTACCGAGCAAATCTTGTAACTGTTTAGAAGAAACAGCTATGTGAAGTGCGACATCTTCGTCAATATCGTTTGTCCAGAATAAGCCTTTGGCAGCTATGAGTTTGGCTACCGTTAGCCCGACATTACCTTCTGCGATTTTTTGGGAAGCGGGCAAAGCTACTGCTGTAGCTCCTTTCTTGCCAGTGTACGCAGTCCCTGAAGCGGCAGCAATTATAGCGTCGTCAACAGACCGTCCGAATGCATTAATAGCGTTAATGGCGTATGCGCTGGTGGGGTCAATTAAAGTACGTATCTTGTCTTCGTTGTCTGTGAAGTCGGCCCATACGTAGTCTTCCATAGACACCCTACGTCTTGCATGCGGGGTGTCTATTTGGGGTGTGTCCATGTGGCGGGTCGTTTTCTTTTGAGCAGCAGTCGCGCCTATCTGGTCGAAATAAGCATTTTCTCCGTTAATACTTTCTACTCTAACAGAATTCCTTAACCGCGATCCTTTCTGCTGCGCGAGCAACTGAACATTACTATGGTACTGTTCAACCATAGCTGTAGTTATTTCTACTGACATTGTTTATCTCCTCTCTTAAAAGTTAATAGGTTACTCCCCTTTGCTGATAATAGGGTTGTCTCCTAAAGGAGACCCCACATCACGTAACTGTGTTACCAAAATGATGTTGCAGGGCTTTAGCTTATCTGCGAGTTACTTATCTTTATACATTATCTGCATTAATTTAGCCACTTTTGAAACTGCTCCGGCGTGAAGTGGGTTTGAAGCGTCAAGGTATTCAGGCGAATTTTGTATTGTACTCACTTGTTCTGAAAGTGTTTCTTTAGAAGTAGTACTTGTTCCAGTATTTTTATCAAGTCCCAAATCTTCGGATATCATTTCTCCGATTTTAACAAAAGCTTTTATGAAGGCTGGATTGTTGCCTATTTTTGTGGCCTCAACTATGTCAGACAATTCTTTTCCCCCGAATTCAAACACCGCTCTGTTAGCGAGAACCATTTTTCCGTCATAATTTGTCCCAAATTCTCCACGTAGAGTAGCTTCTGTAGCCGTTTTAGCTGCTTCACCAATTGTATTGCTATTATTTAACTGCTCAATTATTCTCCCGGAAAACTTTGTAAATAACTCAGTCGCCTGTTTCCCATTAAGCCCTAATTCATGGGCTTCTTTTCTGAACCATTTTGCGTCTTCTTCTATAGGCGTCTTTAATTCTTGAGGCAGTGTATCAGAAACAGGTAAAGTATATAACTCAGGTGTGTCTGGTCTCCCAAGACGCGTGTATGCTGACTCCCATTCTTCAGGAGTCTTTGGAACTGGAATTTTGTCGCGGCCTATTAATTGTTCTGCTGCAATATAACTACGCGCAACATTAATGGGCATTGAAATCATTTCGGATTCATCTTTAAACTTCTCAAGAGTCTGAAGACTTCGGATATCTTCTGGAAGTTTCTCACGCCAACTTGTTGCTTCTGCTCCTGCTGCTGCTTCTGCTCCTGCTGCTTCTGCTCCTGCTGCTTCCACTCCTGCTGTTTCCGCTCCTGCTGCTGTATCTCCCATATTAATATGCCCCCTCTTTGTCTATTGCTAAATTTATTATGTCTTCAGGTTTTGTATGTACTAAAGTTAATATTCGTAGGATAACGTTTCGTTCACCGCTTGAAAAAGCATTTTTGTATGGGTCTGGGTCAAAACCACCATCAAAAACGCCGTGTGCAGCGCATAAATCTCGTAGTACAGTGAGTACTACAGTAGATTCTGTGTCAAAAACTTCTTCATACGCACGGTGTATTTTTTTCTTATTAAACATACTAATTCCTTTAGATTGCTGCCAGTGGCAATCCTTATTGTAGTACCCCAAAATCACTTTCTGTTAAACCAGCTTCCTGTGCAGTTGCTCCAGCACGTGCTAAAGAATCCGCCCCTTGTCCTGATGCTCTCAAATTCTCTGCTTGTTGTTTATCTGCTTCCATTTTACCCCTATTCTTACGAATTTCTGATACTGTTTTTTTATCACGTAAGAATTTTTGGGACACACTAAACATTTCAAAGACTCCACGACCCATGTTATCAGTATCATATATATCCGCCATTTCAGGACTATACTTCATCAAAGGTTCTAAAATGCTAATTGCCCTTGTTAACCCATTTGCTTCTACTTGCTCTTGAGCACGGGCTATTGGCGAAGTGTACACTATCTTTAATGGTACGCCTTCAAGTACCCCGGGCAATTCTGGTAGTCTCCCAGAACGTAATAAGACACCATGTACCCTGTTGATAATTGGCCCGAGTAGTTCAGGATGCATTCTGCCGAGAAGTGGGCCGAGTAGACGTAATTTCTCTTCTGTACGCTGCATAACTTCAGTAGCCGTCATTTGTGGGCCAATATGAAGTTGTAATTGATCTACATAAAAATACTCTCTTATTTTTCTATGCAGCAACTCTGAATATTCTATACCAAGCCCTGGGTTACCTGTTGGTAAAATATCTATATCTTTTTTCGAGTTAAGTCTGCCCTTCATATAGTAATTAATGCCGCCTGGAGTAGTCCTAAATGGTCTTAAAAATCCACTATCAGGAATAATTATAGGCGGATCGACCGTCTTTTGCGCCGCCCGTATAGTTACTTGGGCTACCCTCATTAACATTTTGGTGTCGGGTAACGCAGTGCTCCCGGGGCCTCGTCCATATACTTCATGAGTTGACTTTTTAAAACGGGCAGCCATAAAAGGCAATTCATGAAACCCACTTTCGTGGATTAGATGTCGCTCCGCGTCTTCTATATACAACGACGCAAAGGGTAATTCTGTCGATTTATTTGACAGATGATTGGCAGTAGCTCTTGGTATTATAATATGCGAACATTTTATTTTTGCGTCTAATTTATTATCTGCTACTAACTTCTGAGTAGTTATTGACAGATTTTCTGTTCCAAACTTTTGCATTAAAAACTCAACAGTACGTGTGTACTCTCTATATAGAGTATCTATTCTACTATTCTTGTTTTCTACATAATAGCATTCGTATAAAGGTAGTGATGTGAAGCGTAGCGACGCGTCTTCCAGAGATTCATCAACAAATATAGTCATGTTACCAAATGCACCATATTCTAAATAACCTTCGTGCATAGCTGTAGCAAACCCAGCCATAGGGTTATTTATTTCATGGTGCATTATTTTTGAAATGGCGTCTAAATGTAGAGTTACTTCCCTAATATTTTTCAAACTTGCGTCTGCGGGGGCAACGTGGAACCAAGGACTCGCAGAACTTGTTATTAAAGAAAATAGTCCAGAAGCTAATAGTTCATTTGCGTGTATGGCTGTCGAATCATACACACTCCTGTTTCTTTTAGCCCCGGGTTCAGCCAGATACGTAAAATTAGCGTGTTCTGGGTACATACACTCCCCTATTTCTTGCCAATGGGAGTCAAAAGTACCGCGAGAACTGCTTAATTCTTTTTTACGATTCATATGGTACTGTATTAATTCAGTCGTTAGCATAATAACTCATCCACATTCATAATTTGAATATGATACTTTCGTTGAAAAGCTGCTATATCTAACCCCTTTGGGGACTCAGCAAGTTTTCGTGCTTTATCTTTTAACTCCTGTGTGATAGGACTAAATGAGTTTAGACCGCCACTGGTGGCAGTCTTCCTTGTGCTGTCTTTGGTAACGTCTTTGGTAACGTCTTTGGTAACGTCTTTGGTAGTGTCTTTGGTAGTGTCTTTGGTAGTGTCTTTGGTAGTGTCTTTAATTCCAAAATCAAAGTCCATTTTTTAGCTCCTTTAAGTATAATCCTTATTGTACTTTACACATAGCACATTAAAAAAGGTTTGTCAAGAACTATTTTTTCGTTGATTTTTCAATTTAATCGTCTTCTTTATTATATACTAAATTAAGTAATCATTAAAGGGGTCATAAGAAGTATTATCCCCCTCTATCCCATCTAATTCATTATAAGTTTGTCGTGCGTATTCACAGAGAGGTCTTTCTTGTTCGCGGCGTATACCAATACCGCAGGCTAATTGTCGGAATGCGTCAGCAAAATGCTTCGACCAATCTCTAACAGGAGAATCAGAAAATCTTTCAAGTTTCTCGTCCCACCCTCTTCTGTATGACTTGAGTCCTTCTATCCCATCATCACATTTATTTGAGTCGAACCAACAACGGGGCAGTAACTGGCGCATAGCATTATGCCCTTCTGACAGCCCTACTCTGTCTGCGACACCTGTTTTTGGAATAGTCACAATATTTTTCATACCAAGATTTTCAAATGTTTCTCTTCTCGTTACGCCAGTGCTGTATTCATGCACTTCAACATCATGCGGCAAGAAATGTTCTTCGTACGTGTAGGGTTTCTGGTTTAGTATATTGACATAGTGTGGAGCTGGTTTTCTATTATTTGAATAGCAATCAATTAGCCTCACTTCTTTCCCTGCGAATTGTACGAACCATATTGTATTTGTATCGTCGAAACCTAAATCCCAAGCAGTTGATACTTTTAGGCTGGGCTCCCATGGTATACGTGTAACACGTTTATCGTGCACAGCCATAGCCATCAAATCCCCTACTATCGACCCGACAAGCCCCGCGTCAGGACTACAGTAATACTCTTGTTGTATTAATTCTTCTGGCATTCCAGATTGACGTTCTTCTTCAATGTCCGCTTCAGTGATAACTGGTTCACCGGTGTCAAGGTGAGTTTCTGAAATTGTCAATAACTCATTAAACCAGTCAGAATTTTTCTTTGCTTTCTGATACATTTTCCACGCCATATTTTTCCCGCGAAATGTACCATTAAACATCGCCCAACCTTTATTTTCAAGTAGAATTGGTCTAAGGTAATTCCATGCTGCTGGTTTATGCAAAGGAAATTCAGAAAAAATTACTCCGAGAGGATTAGCTCCTACAATAGAATCAATGTTATCTGACCCCACCATACGTATGATTGACCCATTTATAAGTTCAAGTACCATCTGTTGGTTGTCTTTACGCACCGTAAGTGACTCAGGGAAATGGTCTAAAAATTTGAACCCAGAAGAGTCCATTCCTTCCCATATAATCAACCGTGCTTGTTTATAATAGGGTAGAATATAAAAATAAGTACCCTTCCTTTTAAAAGCTTCACGGGCGAGGATATTTATAAATGTTTTGTCTTTACCAGCTCTCCTGTGCCATATAACAATCCCGCGTTTAAACCCTTTCGGTAGCGCATTGTATATATCTTTCTGGTAACCACGTGGTGTAAAATTATATGGTATAGTTATTTGGCTCATAGTGTCCTCATGCTTGTGTAGACTACTTAAATATATCAGTTATATCAATGTCAGGGGGAGGCGCCGGCGGTGTCGCTGGAAGAGGAAGGGAGGCAGCTTGCTCTTCCAGCAGATTGCCACCAGTGTCATTCTGGGGGCTATTTTTCTGTGAAGTAGTGTCGCCGGCGCCAGGGCTATTGGTCTGGATTTGAACAGTATTTCCGAATTGATCGATTAAGTTTATATGCACCCCTTGTAAATCATCGAGTTGTATACTTTTCGGGATCATTCGTTTCAATAGGTCAAGAAATGCCTTCGGGTCTGCTTGCGCTTGGGTCATTAACCAACTTGCGCCGCCGAGCGTATCAAATACTTCAAGAACAGAATGAGCGAATTTTTTTGGTGTCATCTTGTTCGCAGATTTAATGTTCGGCCCAACATACGCAGGTTGTATAGAGTCAACTGATTCTGGGGATATTAAGAATTCAAAGTTACTCGCCATTATGTTTCCTCGCTGATTGCTGCCAGTGGCAGTCCTATTAGTATAATTACAGCGTAGCACAACGTCAATAGGATGTCAAGTATTTAAAATAAGGACAGAAAAATAGAATTAATGTTGGCATGCTTCTTGCATACTGGTTTTACGTGAATTAGATTAAGATTGCCCTAAGGCTTCAGCGGCAATCTTAGGCCACAGGTTGGGTTGTATACGCCTTCAGTGTAGAAGTACTCTCAGAAGAGCTGTCAGGATTGCGTGGTGCGTTAATTACCCTGTGTGTTTTGTGTTTGGTAACTATGACCAACTATAAGGTAGCCGCGACCAAGAGTGTTCTGTGTGGACAGTTAGAGTGCCACCAGGTTAATCCTTAACACTTTGTGTATAGACTGCTACTGGTGGCAGTGCTGGAAAAATGTATGCGGGGTTGTGAAAACGGGAAAACGGGAAAACGGAAAAAAGGGAGGTCGGAAAAAAAGGGAAAACGGGAAAACGGGAAAACGGGAAAAAAAATGTATGCGGGTACTGTGATCCAATAAAACGGCATTACTTTTGGGGGGCACCCCTCTGACTCCCTGCCCCTAAGCAAGAAAGAGTCGCAGCAACCTGAGTTGATCTAATAAAGAGTGTTATGGATTGCCGTAGTGGCAGTCCAGAGACCTTAATTAATAGGCGAATCTCTTGCGTCGTCAGATTGTCGTCGGCGACAATCTCTTGCGTCGTTGGATTGCCGCCGGAGACAATCTGATTGTGGGCAGTCGGCACCCTGAATCTCCAAAATCGGCGTGAAGTTCAAAGGGTACGCTTTCAAATTCCGTTTAAAGAGCATTCTGCACCTTTTTCAAATTTTGGCTCCAAATTATTTTAACACTTTGTGTTATTTCGTCCAGTGTGTAGAGTAAATGAGGAGTGTGTGTAGAGTAAAAGTGACGTAACTGTGTGAAATCATTCGTGTTCCTAGTAGTGTAGAGTAGACATGTTTATAGAGGGGCATATGAAAGAAATACATAGGGTGTACCAAAAAAGGTACATGGTCTTTTTGTATATGATGAGTCTATAAACATGTCTACTCTACACTACTAGGAACACGAATGATTTCACACAGTTACGTCACTTTTACTCTACACACACTCCTCATTTCGCCGTTTAACCAGCAAACTCTACACAAAGTGTTAAGTCGCTAATATTTTTTTCCGAATTAACACTTTGTGTTAAAAAACGCCGTTTAACACTAAGTGTTAAGCCAAAGATTGAAAAAGAGGAATTTGAACGCTAATTATTGAAAAAGTGGGCGATAACACTAAGTGTTAAGCCTACCTTTTAACACTTAGTGTTAAGCCTAACCTCTTAACACTAAGTGTTAAATTTGTCCTATAAATATGACCAACATTAACACTAAGTGTTAAGCCTATCTCTTAACACTTAGTGTTAAAAGGTTAGGCTTAACACTAAGTGTTAACAATTGCTACCAGTGGCTATCAGCATTATTTTCCTATTTTCTTGTTATTTTTTAAAGATTTCTCTTGACACAAGGTTCAAGGCGTGATAGTATAGAGACAATAGAACAATATAACCTTAAATTAATCTTAAGTTAACCTAAAAAAGGAGAGCAATTATGAAATCAAAACGAGAAAACACACTGGTAACAACAACAACCACTGGGTCTATCCTTAAAGAAGATGATCTTAAAACCTTTGAGTCAGCAGTACTCGTTTGGGAGCAGGAGACCAAAAACACCGTGAAAGCACTTGAGATTATGGCGCAAATCGGTAAAGCTATTAATCTACTTTATGCCAAAGGTGCGGAGAAAGAAGTAAAGCGCACCATATTGGCGGATATTGTACGAAATGCTTTCCCGGGACTTGACCGGCGAGAGCGCTCAGATTATAGAAAGATAGCTAATGTTTTCACTGAGATAAAATGTTTCACTGAATTCGCAGGCATAAAATCTTTGAACCCTACGTACTTGCTTAACGCCTGGAGGACAGCAGTAAAAGAAGACCAAGAAGCTATGGCCAAGATAGAGAAAGAACTGAAAGCACAAAAAGCAGGGTTGATTGATATTCGAGGCGGGGCGATAAGTGAAGTTATTTTGCGTAAACAAAACAAAGTTGACGGAATTGACGAGGTTGGTGAGGTTGGTGAAGGCGTGTACACGAACCCTCTTGACGCAGCCCTGAAAGCCATGGGTGAAAAAGAGGACACAGTCTTTTCTGACATTCCTATCAAATCAGGGTATGACAATATCGTCAGGCCAGTCCCGCTAACAGGCGAAGAAGTAGTAAAGAATGTATACGCAGCTACCAATCAGGCTATAACATATTTTAACGAAGGCCGGCTTACAAGCGATGACCTTACAGCATTGGAAATGCAATTGATGAGGACATTACAACATATAAACGAGGTTAAGCAAGATGGCAGCCAAGAATACCCTTCAAAACTTGTTGAGTGTGCTTAACAACATATTAGGTTAAAAGGAGAAGTGACACTATGAAAAGACTAAACGAGGAAAGAGCATGGGAAGCAGCAGAAAAAGCAGCATGTGAAGCAGAAGAAACACGGGGAGTCTGGAGAGCAGCAACAGAAAAAGTACAGAGAATGTGGGAAGCAGCAGAAAAAGCAGCAGGGGAAGCAGCAGTAAAAAAAGCACAGAAAGCCTGGAGAGCAGCAGCAGAAAAAGCATGGGAAGCATGGGAAGCAGCAGAAAAAGTAGCAGGGGAAGCAGCAGTAAAAAAAGTACAGAAAGCCTGGAGAGCAGCAGCAGAAAAAGCACAGAGAATGCGGGAAGCAACAGAAAAAGCAGCATGTGAAGCAGAAAAAGCAGCACGTGAAGCAGAAGAAACACGGGGAGTCTGGAGAGCAGCAGAAAGAACGGCGCAAGAAGCGTGGGAAATAGCAGAAAAAGCACGGGAAGTCTGGGAAGCAGCAACAAAGGAGAAGCGATACTATGAAAAAATTAAATGAAGAAAGAGTAGCATGGGAAGCAGAAAAAGCAGTATATGAAGCAGAAAAAGCAGCACGGAGAGCACGGATAGCATGGAGAACAGCAGAAGAAGCATGGAAAGCGTGGAGCGCAGCAGAAAAAACAGCAAAAGAAGCATGGGAAGCGTGGAGAACACAGGAAGCAGTAGAAAAAGCAACACGGAAGGCATGGGATGCAGCAGAATGTAGAGTAGAAAAAGCACGGGAAGTCTGGGAAGCAGCAGCAAAGGAGAAGCGATACTATGAAAAAATTAAATGAAGAAAGAATAGCATGCGAAACAGAGAAAACAGCATGGGGGAGCACGAAAAACAGCAGAAAAAGTAGCAGAAAAAGTAGCGTGGGAAGCAGAAAAAGTAGCGTGGGAAGCACGGAGAATAATAGAAAAGGCGTGGGAAGCATGAGGAGTAGCAGAAAAAGCAGCACAGGAAGCATNNATACGACAAACTGTCTTTTTTTGTTAACTGTTTAAGTATTTCTTAGACTTTATAAATTCCGACAAGGAGAAGTGATACTATGAAAAGATTGGACGCAGAAAGAGCAGCATGTGAAATCGAGAAAACAGCGTGGAAAGCAGCAGAGAAAACAGCATGGGAAGCATGGGAAGCAGCAGCAGAAGTCTGGAGAGCAGCAGCACGTGAAGCAGCAGCACGTGAAGCAGAAAAAACACGGGAAGTCTGGAGAGCAGCAGCACGTGAAGCAGAAAAAACAGCATGGGAAGTCTGGGGAGCAGCAGCACGTGAAGTAGAAAAAACACGGAAAGCAGAGAAAACAGCATGGGAAGTCTGGAGAGCAGCAGCACGTGAAGCAGAAAAAACACGGAAGGCTGGAGAGCAGCAGTAAAAAAAGGAGAAGTGATACTATGAAAAAATTATTACTTGAGTGTGAAGAAAGATTAACTGAATGTCAAGAGTACGTTTCGGCCGTTAGCCAAAATATGATATATGGGGATTACGACGGTGCTAATATAGATTTGATTAAAAGAATTGAGCTAACACTGGAGACCTTAAAGCTTAACTCCAAAGCCTTCAGGTAGATTGACTCTTGGTTAATGGGGCGGTTTGTCATATTTATACGACAAACCGCCGTTAATTATTTAAGTATTTCTTAGACTTTATAAATTCCGACAAGGAGAAGTGATACTATGAATCAAGACTTAAATGAAAAGACAAAGTCCGACTACTTGTTAAGTGATTCGGTAGACTGCCTAATAGAGAGTCGTGAGTATTTATTAGAAATTATGACAGGAAGCATTGATTTGGATTATAAAGGAATGTATAAGTTAGCTGAAAGGCTGAAGTATATAGCTCCTGAAATGAACAAAGTTAAAAAAGAAGTCAGGCGATTAAGAAAATTAGAAACAAACATTGCAAATTTGGTGGAGAAATTAAGTTCTTGACACGGGCATACCAGCATGGTATACTTAAGTTAAATGAGGCAGAGGAGTAAAAATTATTTTAAGACTGCCACTGGTAGCAGTCACGGCAAATTACGTGAAAGGAGGTGATCGTATGCAGGCGTAAGAGACTTATTATACTATAATTTAGTAAACTTTGTTAACTGTACACAACTATTTACTTAAAGTAAAAAAGAGGAGAAATTATGCCATTTGTGAGAGTAAAGATAGACCAAATCAACGACAATCCTTTCCGTAACCCTGAGTCATACGTGTATGACAACAAAAAAATTGAAGCACTCGCCGAGTCTATAGGCGATACCAGTTTTTGGGAAAATCTGCTCGGAGTGAAAAATGCAGACGGGCAGATTTACTTGGCTTACGGACACCACAGGCTCATGGCGCTGAAGAAACTTGTTGCCGAAGGAGCCACTGAGTATGAGGAAATTAGGCTTAACGTCAGACCACATACCCAGTTAACCAGTGAACGCATGCTCAAGATTTTTGCTCAAGAGAACAAAGACGACTGGGGAGAAAATCCTCAAAATCTTTGCATGACTGTTCTTCAACTCCAGGCACACCTTGAGGGGCTACTGGCAGCGTCGAAAGACAGAGACGCTTTTCTGAAAAAAGTAGGAGACGCAGGAGCGTTGAAAGTTGACGACCGGTCGTTCACCCGCATGAAAAATCACGGAGTAGGGGCGTCAGTTATTGCTCAATTTCTTGGTAACACTTGGAGCAGGCAGACAATCCAAGATGCACTACAGGTCATTGAGAACGACGAAAAAACTTTTAAACTCGCCCAGAAACTGCCTTCAGTAACTTTGGCTAACAGATTTCAGAAGTTGGTTACAAAGTCTGTTGAAGGTAAAGGGAAGGGTAAGGTCACTACGATGTTCGACAAAATAACTCAGCAGAAAATCGCAGACAAGATTTTGAAAGAAAATCTTACCCGGGCAGAAGTTGAGGACGCTGTAAAGATAAGCACGAGTAACCCTGATGGGTTAGACCCACTTACGGCGATCGCAAATGTCGTAGAAAAGAAAAAAAACAACTTGAAACGGGCAAAAGAAGACGCAGCGAATTTGCGGCCAACTCCAAAAGACCCTGTTGAAAAAATTCAAGTTGCCCTGGGGCGTGCGCTTGAAGTTACACGTAAAGAACGTGTAAATTTGAGAACGGAAGACATAGTGGTTCTGAAAATTGGGTTAGATTTGATCCGGGAAGTACTTGACACTGAACCAGAAGAAATCGCTGATCCGCTAAATGCTGACCCATCAAACGACAAAGTATCGCCTGAAGATGTCATGGCAGGCTAACTTTTAACTTTTAACTTTTTGACTTTAATAAAACTGGATTGTCACTCGTGGTAATCCAGTTTTATTTTGGGGGAAAGGAGAAAATAATGCCTGGAGAACACGCATATTTTTCACCGTCAGCGTCATCACGCTGGTTGCGGTGTCCCGCGAGTTTGTATCTCGCAGAAAGTATTGAAGAACAAAGTTCATCTTACGCCCATGAAGGTACAGTCTGCCATGCTATAGCAGCAGACTGTTTGACAAAAAACATACCGCCCGCTAATTTTGCAGGGGAAATAATTGACAAAGTCCCTATGACTTCCGAATTGATTGACGGCGTACAATTATATGTAGACGAAATCAAAGGACTGACGAAAGAATATAATATATCTGGAGGGAGAATTGAGTACAAAGTAACTTTAACTCCTGAATGCTGGGGAACAGTTGACGCAGTATTATGGAATACCGATACCCTTATTGTTTGTGATTTGAAAATGGGTAAAGGTGTTGTAGTGTCCGCGGAAGACAATGATCAGTTGAAACTATACTCAATCGGCGCATTGAGGGCACTGGCTACTACTTTTCATATCAAACCGTATAAGATACTAAATGTCATTATACAACCCAGAACCCCAGACCCAGTGAGAAAATTTGAAATCACACGTAAAGAGTTGGGGGCGTGGTCTACAAAGGTAGTTGAACCAATTCTGATGGAGTATAGTAGGGGTAAAAAAGGCTCTCGTGAGTGTGAACCCGGGCTAACCCAGTGTAGATGGTGCCCCGTGTCACGTTCAAAAGGATGTGCAGCAGAAGCAAACAAAAATATAAGCAACATAAAAAAAGCTTTTAGTCCTTTCGTAGAAACAGCTCCAGAATTACCTGTAGTTACAAAAGAAATTGGCGACGGAATTCTGACGGTTCAAGAAATGGCAGGGCTTAAAAAATGTTTTCAGCATGTTAAAAGTTGGATGGAGAGTATAGAAAAGCTTTTGATGGAGAGCGCTCTCGCGGGGATTTCTGTTCCAGGTTTTAAATTAGTTGAAGGCCGCTCTGTTAGAGTATGGAACGCCGATGAAGATAAAATTGTGAATTTTCTTGAAAGATTGCACGCAGAACCTTACGTTAAAAAATTAGTGTCCCCAGCGCAAGCGGAAAAACTTATTGGTAAGAAACAGGCGAAACAAGAAAATTTGTACACTCTTATTATCAAACCTAAAGGTAAGCCAACTCTTGTACTTGAGACAGATAAACGTGTCGAGATACAAAGAACAACAGAAAAAGAGGTGGAAAATGCCTTTGGACTTTCCAGTGCAGTTGAAGTTGAACAAGGTAAAGAAGTTGACGTACCTGTATTAATAGTTGATACAAAAGAAGACGAGAACGATGAAGAAATACCTAAGATGAGTGCATTGCAACGCATGCGATTTGCTGAAGAAGAAACAGCAGAAATAATAGAAGAAGAAATAATAGAAGAAGAAAAGCCACAGGTAAACGTACTGGCAGAAGTTGCAGGGAGTGCCACTGGTGGCGACCCCAAAATTGTGTTTTCGGCAGCTACTGTAAGCGAAGCTAAACCACCAGCTAAAACTACTGTGCGATTTAAAATTTTACAAATGGGAAAGGGGGGGCTAACTACACTACAGCAGGCGGCAACAACAGCAGCATGCACAGTGAACATGGTAAAAATGCATTTGAAATACTTGAACGAACGCGATGGGTATGACTATGCAATCTTTGATAACGATGTCTTTAAAGTAACAGAAGGAGAATAATATCATGGAAAATAAAGGGTATAGTATCGACGCTGAACGGAAAACATGTGTGACTCCAGAATGCAGAGGAAGTTATGTGAACATTCTGGAACCAAGGGCGTTGCCACAAAGCACTACTATGGCCTGGGGTATGCAGTGTGTGTTCAAGAAAACTCCAGGGGTAGAAGCATGGGTTAAAGAGTTGGCGCGGATATATGGTCAAGTATTGCTGGATAAGTTTGGGAAAGAAAAGGCCAGAAAAATAGCCAAAATTCTTCAGGCTAAAAACTCTCTACCAGTACGAGATGGGGACAACCCCGGTGACGCGGGGTCTCTGGCAAACGCGGAACAACTGAAAGGATGCTATTTTCTCAACACCAATAACAGGTTCAAACAACCACATATTATTGGGCCAGCAGGAAAAGCAGTTGACGCCAGCCTGTTGACTCCCGACGATATCTACTCAGGGGCGTATTACAGAGTGATGTTGGAATTTTGGTACTATGATACTGCGGGTAACAAAGGCATAAGCACAAGTATCGCCGCAGTTATGAAGACTAAAGACGGAGAAAATCTTGGTGCTGGAACGTCTTCTGCAGAAGCAGCAACTGCTTTTTCAGGGTACGCAGAAGAAGCGGCGTCGTTGTTTAACTCGGAGAAGGAAGAGACAGAGGAAGTATCCGAAGAGGATTCGTCAAATTCGTCAGACGACGTAGTAGAATCTGAAGACGAACCGTTTAACTTTATGTAACACTCAACTCCGGATCGCCACCAGTGGCGATCCGGTTATCTTAGAAAGGAGAAAAAATGAATAGTCTTAAATTTAATGACATTGTCGAACAACGGGTAGAATCTATACGTTCAGTGTTAGTAAAAAAAGGTGCAGAGTACGCTACTGCTCACGACCGTTTTCATAATTTTCGTGTGGCAGCGAGAATGAATGATACTACCCCTGTGAAAGCTTTAAAAGGAATGATGCTTAAACATGAAGTATCTGTAGATGATCTTATATACAATAGATGCGAATTGACAAAAGAATTAATTGAAGAGAAAATTGGCGATAATATTAACTATCTCATTTTATTAGAGGGGCTGTTAAAGGAGAAACTTAATGAACCGGATATGGGTAGACTTTGAAACATTTTGTGGTTTAGACATAAAGAAAGTTGGGCTATACAAATATGTTAATCATGAATCTTTTCACCCATGGTGTTTAGCATGGGCGTGTGATGACGAGGCTGTTCAAATATGGATTTATTCTGAACCAGCTCCAACACGATTAAAGGAAGCATTTGAAGATAAGACAGTAAAAATATACGCACACAATGCAGAATTTGAGTGGCAAGTGCTGAAACGTATCGGGGTGGACATATCACTTAAAAGATGGATCGACACTCAGGCTCTCGCCGCAACTTTTGGTTATCCTTTAAGCTTGGACAAATTCTGTAAGGCTATTGGCTTACCTGAAACAGAAGGAAAAGACGCTAAAGGAACGAGACTTATTAACAAGTTGTGTAAATTACAAAAGAAAACTATTAAAAATCCAACAGGCAGGTGGTACCCATCAACAGCGCCAGAAGATTTTGAAGCGCTATACTCTTACTGCAAACAAGATATTAATGCAATGCGCAAAGCAGTAAAACTTCTTCCACAAGAGGAACTTTCGGCGCTTGAGCAATACGTCTGGGGGCATACTCTTATGCAAAACGAAAGAGGGGTAGCAGTTGATCTACAGGCTGTTTGGGACATCCGAAAAAGATTACAAGAATTTAAAAAACATGGCGAATTGCGTCTTAGAATTGCCACTGGTGACAGTGTGGCTACAGCAAAACAATTAGACAAGATGAAAACTTTTTTGTGGGCTCACGGGTTAGATATCCCGAATTTAGCAAAAGATACAGTTGAGGCGTGTCTGAAAAAACAAATACCAATAGTATGCCGGCAAGTATTAAACTTAAGAAAACAGTTGGCACACTCCAGTACTGCAAAATATGACAGAATGTTGCAAATGGCGGGGGAAGATAGTAGGGTTAGGGGAAACCTTGTTTATTATGGCGGGCATACAGNNAATGGCGGGCATACAGGGCGTTTCGCAAGCCGTGGTTTGCAGGTGCATAACTTGCCAACGGCACAAGTCGGTGACCCAGAAGAAGTAATTTTTAATTTTAAAAATTTAAGTTACCAGGATTTAGTTGACCAATATCCTGATATAAATGCTACAGCTTCTAAATTGGTTAGACCTATGCTTGTGGCGAGTAAAGATAATAATTTACTTGGGGCTGACTATTCAAGTATCGAAAATGTCATACTTCATTGGGTAGCGGGAGACGAACAAACTGTTCAAGATTTTCGTGACGGGTTGTGTCAATACAAAGTATATTCAGCGGCGCGTCTTAATATACCCTACGACAAAGTAACTAAAATCCAAAGAACCCAATCAAAACCAGATGTTCTGGGGTTGGGCTATGGTGGTGGGTATCGTGCTTTAATTAACGTTGCAGCGGGGTATGGGCTTGAGTTGTCGCAAAACGAAGCGCAAGAACGTGTCAATTTTTATCGAAACAAATACAAATTAATACCTGTTCTGTGGCGTAATGTTTTCAGGAAAGCTAAAGAAGCTATAGACACTAAAGACCCACAAGTACTAATAACTCCTAATATAAAGTTAGAGTTCCGTTGTGCTGGTGGGTATTTATTTATACTTCTTCCTTCTGGTAGGCGGTTGTCCTACCCGCAAGTGAAACTTAATTCTTTATGGTACATTAACGTCAAAGGGCGGCAAATACCTATGTCATCAGATATAAGTTACATGGGGGTCAAATCAGGCGCGTGGCTTAGAGTAGGGACACACCCTGGTATGCTCGTAGAAAATATAATTCAAGCATTAGCAAGAGATATCTTAGTGTACGGATTGTTATGCGCGGAACAAGCAGGATATAAAATACTTATGTCAGTCCACGATGAAGCTATAGCGGAAGGAAGGCGAACAGATATACAGAAATTCTGTGAATATTTGTGTATACGGCAACCGTGGGCTGAGACTCTTCCGTTAAGAGCGGAAGGCTACGTATCGAAAAGGTACAAGAAAGGATAATATTATGAGAGAGTTAACTATAGTAATTATATTACTGGCTATTAGTATGGTTCTTATGACAGGGCTAAATAGCGCCCATAGAACTGTAGAAAAATTGGAGCAAGAAATAATAGTACTCAAGAACCAAATTGCAATCAAAACAGATAGCCACCCGTGGCAATCCGAAAGGGGCGACTATGGCAGGTGAATTTAAAAAACTTATTATGTCGATAGAACTGACCGAGGACGACAGAAAGTATTTCATAAATGTATGCGCGGATTGGGAAGGCTATTGTACAATGCTATCTACTGCAAAAAAGTACAAAATAATGCAACTTCTAAAATACTTTACAACAGAACGCCTGAACAGTCACCGTATGCTGGATCGATGTATTGGGAGATTTAACAGACTCAATGCGTTAAGCAAAGGAGAGTTACAATGAACGAAAAAATAATTGAGAAATATTTATATGGTCAAGTCAGGGGAATGTTAAATGGCGAAGCTTATAAATTTTCTTCACCAGGGCGTAGAGCAGTCCCAGACAGACTGTGTGTTGTTGGCGGATGGGTATTTTTTGTGGAGTGCAAAGCCCCGGGTAAAATATTAACCCCTGCGCAAGAGCGAGAAGCGCAAAAACTTAAAGATTTGAATCAGTGGGTGTACGCTGTTAATTCTAAATATGAAATAGATAAGATAATATCATTTTGGCGGGATAAGTTACGAGAAGAGGGGGCATTATGAGACAGCTCGTGTCGTACCAAAGAACTAATAACAACTTTTTGCTACCAGAAGATCGCCACATTACTTATCACAGTGTTATAACTGACGTATCTCCAGCTAATTGGTTGCGAGAACACAACACAAATTACGCTATTATATATACTGAGAGAATATCAGAGGCATTGGCGAGTGAACTGGTTTACGGGGGAGCAGGCATACCAGCAGAATATTATGCGGAAGAGGAGTGACTAATGCTAACCATAGATAATCTCCATGAGTATCAAAAGTATGTTATTGCTACGGCTATAAAGAAAAAACATGCTGCTATCTTCCTTGGATGTGGCCTTGGCAAGACTATCATAAGCTTGACTATCATAGATCAACTGCTAAAAAGAAAATTGATAAAAGCAGCTCTCGTTGTGGCTCCGAAAAAGGCGATGCTGAATTCTTGGAGACAAGAGGCCCAAAATTGGGCTTTCACAAAGTATTTAAAATTTGCCATCATACATGGTGCTGCTGGAAAAGGGAGTTCTGAGTACATTAAACGATTGCATTTATTCACAAAAGGTACCCAAGTATTTCTTGTAAATTACGAGGGGTTGCCTTGGCTGTCTAACGCTCTAAGTACTTTCTACAAAAATAGATGTATGCCCTTTGACTGTGTGTTCTACGACGAGTCAACAAAAATGAAGCATTCAACAACCCAACGCTTTAAAAAATTTAAGACGCATATGAGCAAGTTCTCTTACAGATACCCTATGACAGGAACTCCGGCGCCGAATGGGTTAATGGATTTATACGGCCAAATGTATGTGATGGATTTAGGCGCAAGTTTGGGTACTTCTCTTACCAGCTTTAGAAGCAGATTTTTCGCAAGTAATTTTCAAGGGACGCATACTACGTATGTTCTGCGTAAGGGGTCGAAAACAGCAATTTCGCGGAGAATAAAGGACAGGGTTATACATATGCGTAAACAAGATTACGTTCAACTCCCACCTATAATCTACAACAAGATTAAAATAGACTTACCAACTAACTTAAGAGAACAATACGAAGAATTAGAAACTAAATTTTTTGTGGAATTGGAAGAAGCAAAAATTGAGGCTTTTTCTAAGGCTACACTTTCTATGAAGCTGAGACAATTTCTGCAAGGGAAAGTGTATTCGGGTGTTGGTAAAAATAGAACAACTATTCCTATCCACAACGAAAAATTACAGGTGTTGAAAGAAATGGTGGACGTGGGTCAGAAGACTCCTAAAATACTGGAGGGTATAGGGAATTGTATTATTGCGTATAATTTTCAGTATGAAAGAGAAGACTTGCGTACTTTGTTCCCTCTCGCGCCAGCTATTGAAGGACGTACTTCTGACGCTCAGGCGGAAGACTACATAAAACGATGGAATTTGAAACGGATACCCATCTTACTGTACAACCCCGCAAGTGACCCGCACGGGTTAAACTTACAACTCGGGGGCAACCAAATATTATGGTATAGTTTGACGTGGAACTTAGAACAATGGCTGCAATTAATAGACAGATTATACAGACAACGTCAAGACAAAACAGTATTTGTCCACAGTATCCTGTTCAGGAATACAGTAGACGAAGTTATCTGGCAGGCTTTAAGTAGTAAAGAAACTACTCAGAATGCTTTATTACGCAGTTTAAAATCTTATAAAAAGGAGAAAATAAATGCGGCATAGAAAATGTGGAGGGGTTATGAAAAAAATTCTATGCACAGATAAAAAAGTAGCGTACCAGTGCAACAAGTGTGGTAAGGTGTTGACACTGTACCGCAGGCTGCTACCAGTGGCAGTCTCAGAAAAGAAGCTAAAAAATAGTTTAACTTTTGGCAACACTCTGGCACGTTTCTTGCATACGGATTGACCATGACCTCTTCAGACAGTCTGGATTTCAAGCATACACTGGGTGTGGGGTAAAGGAAATCATCGTCTCAAGAGTATCTCAGGACTGCCTGTAAACAAACAACGAAACGAACACTATAGGAACGGGTCATTGTTGGCGGTCTGGATTTAACCAGTCGATCGTGTATGCAAGAATCATGCCAACATTGTCAAATAACTAAATTATTTTTGTACTATTTTTTGGGTTGCCACCAGTAGCAATCATATAGGAGGGAGGGAGGTAAAAAATGGATGAATGAGAAATTTTCGATTACCTTGGTAAGATCACGTATCAAAAGTAGGCCTTATTGTAAAACAGACGGCAAGTATCTCGGGCCGACTTGGAACAACGACATAGGTTTACAGACCGTAATGAACACACCGGGAGATATGCTGGCAATCTGTGAGATTCTGTCAACTCGGCACAATACGTGCATGGTAATGGGCACGGCGATACGTCCTGAAATAATTGACACTGACAGAACTTTAAAGAATTTTAAAGAAGAACCTGTGTCGTGTATCGTGCTTGACTTGGACACTTACGAAGTACCTAATATAAAGACTATAGAGTACAAGCAAGCTGTTAACGAGGCGGATAAATTTATTGACAAATATCTACCGCCAGAGTTTCAAAACACTACGTATATAATACGTTTTAGTTCGTCATTTTTGTTGAAAAAGAAGCCTTATTTACGCTGTCACATATTATTTTTGTTAGAAGAACCACAGTACCCGCGTGAAATAGGTATGTGGATCAAGAAAGATAAAATCCCAGTAGACGCTACTTTTTATTTAAACTTAACTCAACCAGTATTCACCTCCGCTCCTATATGGGTGGACTTAGTTGACCCACTATCATTAAAAGACCCATATTTCCCACGGATAGGGATAGTAGCGAAGGGCAGTTCACATGTGGCTGCGGGGTGGCAACCGTATTTTGTCCCTAAGAAAAATTTAGTTTTTTCGGATATGCCTACAGCATATAGTTTGCCAGGGAAAGTAGGGTCTTTCTGCAGAATGGTAGCCCCAGAAAAAATATTATTGTCTATGGGGTACACCCATGTGGAGAATAATAGATATATTTCGTCTACATCGGGAACAGGTATTCCCGGAACTATTGTATTTGAGAACGGCTATGTATATTCACACCACAGTAGTGACCCGGTCAACCAGATCATTGAAAAAATATATAATTTTAAGCGCAGGAGTCTAAACGCCTACGATTTATCCCACGGCTGGGCAATTTTAAATAGACAATCTGACCCGTCTATATTCAAAGAATTTGAATTTATGCTTAATCAGGCTGTCATAGGCGACTCAGCGTACCAAGAAGAAGTACAAAAAGAATTAGCATACAGAACTGAATGGCTCACAGAAGGTGAGTACAAAGGAGACAACAGGAAGATAATTGATAGTATTATACGTGATATGCATGAACTAAAATTGACTGAGCTTTCGAGGGAGTATCTGTTCAATGCTATCAGAACACAAACAAAAAGTATAACCCTGCCCGTACTAAGGAATACATGGAAAAATTTAAAGAGAGACCAGGCGGCGCATGCAGATTCTTTTGATCCTGAGGCTAATCTTAGGCATATGGCAGGCATATTCAAGAGGCAACAAATTATATATTCTCATCATAAAACTATTCAAGGGGATTTTTGGTGCTATTTTTCTGAACAACGTATATGGAAAAGATGCAATAACTCGCAAACAAAAGCTTTTATTTATAACCACATTCACGCAGCTATCCCTTTAAAAATAGAAATTAACTTTAGTAAAGTAGAACAGCTAATAAATATAATAACAAGAGAAGCATGCTTGTCGATGGCGGAATTCCCAAAAGGCCAGGGATGGGCTTTCCGTGGTGGGCGGTACGGGATAGTAATGAAGAATATATTTTCAGACAGCCACCAGTGGCTGTCTGACAAATCTGTCAGGACATTAAGAAAGAATGATCATATCCACAAAGAACTGCCAATAACATATGAAGAGTGGAAGAATAGCAAGAACATTCCTACAAAATATATTGATTTTTTAGTTAGTTCAAGTGAAGAAGACTTAGAGACTGTCGAATTAATACGCGAGTACGGCGGGTATATTCTGGCAGACTCTTATTTCTTGCACAAAATGCTAATAGTAGAAGGAGTGCCAGGGGGCGGCAAGAGTATTTTATCAAAGATACTTCAAACATGTGTTGGTAGTAGCTATCACGCTGCGGTGTCTTTAAAAGGTTTAGCGGGGGATTTTGGGCTTGGTACACTACCGGGGATAAAACTGGCAGTGATGTCTGAGGCAAGAGCAATTGATTTTGCGACATTGAAAGCTGTTGTTCCGATACTTTTGAAAATAACAGGGCAAGATTATGTTGATTCCACACGGAAAAGAATTGACGCTCACACAGAACTATTAGAATGTAAACTGCTTTTGATAACAAATAGAACGCCAGTGTTACCTGACGACACCGGAGCATTGGCCCAACGGTTAATGTTAATAAAATTCAATAGGATTTTTAGAGGAACTTCTGCGGATATTTTAGGATTGGATAGAGTGATACTCAAAACTGAACTCGCGAGTATTATACGGTGGCATTTGCAAGGGTTAGAAGCGCTGAGTGCGCGTAAGCATTTTAAGGAACCGGCTATAGGAATTGAGGCACGGGGTATGTTGGAAGCACAAATTGACCCATTAAAAACATTTATAGAAAAATATTTTATAATTAGCATAAAAAAAATAGCAACAGGATATGTCATACAGAAAGATTTTGTACTCTATTTTAGAACTTATTGTAAACGAATAGGGCAGCCGACAAAAGATACAACTGTACAAAAACGTGCGTCGATACGAAACATTAATACTTTATTCCCAAAGATATTTATTAAACGATTTAGATCAACAGACAAAACTGTAACGCGGTTAGTAGGACTGACCCCAAAAATACATTTAGGGTTGGAATTTGCAGATGAATTAGCAGAATTACAATAAGAAAGGAGAAAGAATTATGAGTCAACGAATAGGGATAATGCTTCCAGTAATGTTTACTGAAAAACTTTTTGACGAAATGCCTAAACCAGTGTACGTGCAACCAAAAATAGAAGGCGACCGGCTTCGTGCTATACTGCCCCCTGGGGCAGCAGAACTCCTTAGCTCCGGCGGAAAACAAAGAGTAAGCATTCCACATATTAAAGAAGAATTGGAAATATCGAGACATGTTTGGCAAGTTGAACTTGACGGTGAAGTATATCGCCCGGGTATGCGCCACAGTGAAATACGAAGTAGAGTCAGTCGTACTAAAAACTTGCACCCAGACTACAAACAGTTAGAGTACCACGTTTTTGACATAATAGCTACCGGTGTAGACTACCATAAAAGAATAGATATGTTACATACATTTTTCAGAGACAACAATTTTGAGTACGTAAAGTTAGTTCAAGGGGCTTTAGCGTATGACATAGACGAAGTACAGAAGTTCTACCAAGGATTTTTAAAGCTTGGGTATGAAGGAATAATCATTCGTAATTTACACAAGGAGTATACCCGACGGAAATGCACGTCACTTTTGAAACTTAAACCACGAGTCAGTGATTTTTTTGAGATAATAGGGATCAGCCTTGAATTTGATATACACGGGGTAAGTAAGGACACCTTCGGCGGGTTCACCTGCGTAACGCCAGAAGGAGAAGTATTTAAAGTAGGCACTGGCGTAACAGATTATCAGCGGGATTTGATTTGGCGGAACCGGGATATTTTTGTTGGAAAGAAAGTAAAGATTCGATTCCAAGACTACACAAAAATTCGTAGAGTACCCAAACTATTGGCGATAGACAAACAATGGGCGGTGGAGATGCAGAGAACCTTAACGAAAAAATAAAGATAATTAGACAGATTGCCACTCGTAGCAATCTGTCTAATTATTATTCTCCTTTCTTTTCTTCTTGTTTCTTGTACATAAAAACACCAGACATAGACACTGCGCCAGCGATGAAACCGACCAAGTTATCCCTGACATCGTCCAGCATAAACAAGGCTACGCACAGGGTGCCAAGTGGGATTAAAAATCCAAGCGAACGTGTAACAACTCTGATTAACTCCTGTGTTTCTAAATTTTTTGTTGAGGCTATTTCTACATCTTTTGTTGAATCCATTATATACCCCCCGAAAGCTCAATTCCGCTTATAAATCCCTCAGCTATAGCCTTGACAATCCGAATCTGACCTTCAGTCAATGGAACATCTGGATTGATTTTGATAAGACCAATCAAATCCATAATATCCGAAGCAAGAAGAGGGTCATTTATAGACTGTTGTAAGAGTTCATGGGCATACTTTTTCAATGTCTCATTCCCACCAGATTCAACATCTGTGAGCACCAATTTACAAACCTTGTAGATTTCTTTCGCTGCGCTGGGGTGTTCAGACTGAACTTCCAAACCAATTCTACGACTGGATATTTTTGCTATTGTTTCAGAAGTCTCCGGGGTTGTTTCTACTCCGACGCAGGCGGTCATCCCTATGAATAACGCCATTGCGAACATCATTATAAACTTTCTCATGTTTTCTCCTTTCTTTCTTTTTTTTTAATTCGTCCAAAGCCAAACGAGTAACTTTTTCTCCAGAACGATCCACCGCCTGCTCTAACTCCTGCATACATTATTTGTGCAAGACTAACGTTACTGGTAATTTTTGTAATATCCACCATAAGTTCTGCGTCTGCTATTAACCGCGCACCCTCATCATCAGGGTAGTTGGCCCAGTATTTAAGATCGTGTATGAAGCATGCTGGGTAAAGATTATACTCACCCCAAGTGTCTGGGCAGCCACCACTACACCCATCACTTTTAAAAGGTCGCTTAGGGGGGTCTTCAGATATTAATGCCCAAAGATTGTAAAGATAATAGTCAGCACAAATACCTTGGATTTCGTCTATGCTTACTTCTTGGCCTTTCGGTGGTAATGGAGTTTTCATCATTGGTCTCCTGTAACAGTTACAGTAACGTTAATCTTAAACCCCGCCGGAATTGCGGGAGCGGAGAAGTCAAAATACTCTGACACTTCATTGGAAAAGCCTGACTCATTCCCATACTCATCATAAGCCGTTAGTACCCAAAAATACGTTCCACCTTCTGTAATCTGAGTAGTTGCGACTTCTGTTCCTGCTGCAATATCTGCTATAGCTTTGTCTACACCTTTGACGTAGACCCCAGATACTTTTGATTGATAGAGTCGATAACCCGCGAGATCGCTTTCAGTGTTGGGGTTCCATATAAAACCTACTTCGGTGGCAAATACAAGAGTAGAAAAAAGAAAGAATGATAAAATTGTAAAAATTATTCGTTTAAGCATTAGAACACCTCTCTGATAGTTAAAGAAAATTGATTAATATTTTTGAACACGTCCATGAATTTCTTAAAAGTTTTGCCTGAATTTAGCACAGCCCTGTCTCCGTCGAGTTTCCCGAAATGCTGGGCGAGGACTATGCAGCCTCTTGTGTCTTCCACAAAATTGCCAGCGTGGAACAGAATATGACTCCGGCCTGAGACATTAGTAACCTCAAAAGTTTCTCCAAATTGTGGAGACTCAACTCGTTTGCACAAATACTGGCTATCAGGAATACTGGAAATGTTCCTTATGTTCTGGGCGTCCGGGGGTTCGAGGCAAACACAGAAAGCCTTGTCACAGATCGTAAGAGCACTGAATGTTCCTCTGAAAGATTCTTCCACACGATATATTCTAACTGAAGGTATGATTAACACGAGCCTCTCCTTGTGGGACAGCCACTGGTAGCAGTCTCACATATTCTTAATTTAGCTTCCTTTATATACTATAAACCCTGCGATTATTAGCGCGACTATCCCTAACACAACCGCTTTAACAATACTTTTTAAAACAGAAGATTTAATTTCGTTAGACCATTTCATCATTTCCTGCAGCCACATATGCTCGGCGTGATGACGTTCTCTGTCTACGTAAAATTGTTCAATTTTATCATCAAGAATTTTTGATAATATTTTTTTTGTTTTTTCGTCGTTCGCAGTAGTGTCTCCTACAAAAATTGTCTTTGGCATTAAATTAATCTCCTTATCAGCAGTGTAGCTGTCAAACTGGCGCCGTTCCAAGCCGACGCTGCATCATCATCATTTAGGAAAAGACTCTGCGCAGTAGTCACTGAAATACTTAATCATTAGCTAATTCCTATTACTTTATTGATATCTGCCACAGAAACTCTGTTAATTTTTGCTGGGTTTGTTACACCAATAAACTTGCCTGCCCAACTTAAAGCATACTCATACGCCCCAACTGCTCCTGAACCGTCATTATATCGAGTTACCCCTGCTAAATCATAAGGTAATAATGCTTTATTTTCAGCTACTAAATTTAATGCTGGGGAAGAACCTGTTAATTTATAATTACCACCCCCTGTTCCGGTTCCTGAAGACGACTTATCATCCACAAATGCTGGGGCTAAGGGGTTACCTCTTTTTGAAAAAAGTCCTAAAAATTTATTTTCATAATCAACAGTTCCAACACGATTACATATTACATCTCCCGAAAAACCCGTTCCATGTATAATTGAATGATTTCCGTATCTTTCAGGCCCAGGCGTCCCACCATGTGAATCAATATCAGTAACACAATTATAATCATCAAAAATATTATTTTTAACCGACCAATGCTCTCTCCAACCCGGTCCGACGCCATTAAGATTACAATCATTATACGCTATATTTGAACGCTGCCCTACCATAGTATTATACCATAGGAATACGTTATTTACCGGGTCTGAAGATGAACTATCTGCCGCTATCTGCATCAAAGGAGTGCTGCCAGCAACTGTTCTTTCAAAAACATTTTGAATAATAGCCATTCCCTCTAACATTATTGGAACATCGGACAATTGGGATACAATATTAAACGCATATATTGTATCTTTAAAAACAGGGGAAGTCTGGCCAACATAATTTGCTCTAATTCGAGCACCTACTAAATCATTACCAATTAATGTGTATGGTCTAAAATATTGCCCCAGTGTTTCTTTTGATTCACATCCTCTAATTAAACATCTGGGTGAGTTTGTTGTACTATATGGTGTAAATTCAGCACAATTATATAAATCACAAGACGTTATATATAGCAGAGAATTCACGTAAAATGTTGCAGCTCCTGTCGAATCAATTATACAATCATGAATCCATAATGAACCAATTCCTGTAAATCCGATGGTAGTAGAATTTGTTATTTTAATACTTTCTATTTTAACTCTATCTGTAATATCCTTACTCCCACTTGCTGATGAAATTAGTACATTTGATTGAGTGGTACCTGGAAATTTCGTAATAGTCACATAGCAATCTGGTGTGGTCCCTGCTGAAACAGTTCCACCGGTCCATACATGACTACCTTCTTGTAGATATATTATCCCTCCGCCGACATCATTACGAGAATGATTAGTATTATTATACGCTGCTATTGCATTTGCCGCTGCATATATATTCAGATAAGCATTAGGAGGATTCTGGTCATCAAATGATCCTTCATCAACGACTGCCCCTGTACTATTATTGCCAGAAACAGAATCTACAACTGCTATCGTTATCCCATAAGTATCATTTTTATCACATAAACAATAATGTGGCGCATAATATGGGGTCGGGAGCGTATTAACTCCATCCGCGGTATTTAATGTTGCGTTCGTATCCCCATACCACGGAAATGCTTGAAAATTACAAGTAAGTGTATCCCCTTGTACTAAGGTCGCTGTAGAAATTGTCCCTACATATTCAATAACTGATACCGTATCATCCATACTTGGATCAATTATCGGATTAGTTACAAAAGCAGTCACTGTATTTGAACTTTCATCGGTTACTGTAAATTTAACTACTTTTACTGGTCTCCCCTCTTGGGCAGACCTATGAAACGCCACACATCTTAAATCGAAACTAGCCCCTGTGACTCTTGTATACGGGGGCCAACTCCAATTCCCTATTACTTTAGGATAGGCCTCCGCTGAATTATTTGTCACCGCCGCTACAGATGCCGCATTATTTGGCGTCCCGGACTCAGTATAAAATCCGCTATAAATATCCACAGTCAATGTATCGGATGAATATATCCATTCAGATAATGCTACAGTCACTGTAACAATTCCAGTACCAAGTGATTCGTCAGCATTTGCGTCATTAGGATATACCTTTCTTTTATAATTTGTACCATATACTGTTCGTGTCATATTGGACCCAACACCAACATCTGTATAACTACTGGAGGTTACATTAAATTTTATCTTTCCTGAAGTAGGGTCATTATCAGTGCCCATTCCCGTATCATAACTTCCCCCAGTACTTAAACCCTCTATGTCGATCTCGGCGTACCAACCTGAAACGTTAATTCTTGTTGCTGTTATATCACCAGTCGCCATTGTTACTCCTTTTAACTTATCTCCAACCAACTATTGTCAGGTGAAAAGTATATTTGATCTGCCGTAGTTCCTGCATATCCAATCACTCGTACGATGTCTCCAGTGGCTGACGGAGCAGTGGCGGTAAAATCGCCAGCAGTTGTAGAGACAAACAAAGCCTGCCCATAACTCGTATTATTCCAGTCATCCTCTCTAACAAATCCTCGTAGTAGTAATAATCCCGTATCACCATCAACACCAGCAGCCAACACAATAGCCAACATGACGTCACCACTCGTAGCCTCGGCGTCGGCGTCAGCAAGTTCCCAGCGTTGGTCTGAGGTTTGTAAATAAACCAAATCTCCGAACGCTAATGTAGCACCTAAAACTCCATCACAAGTAATTCCAGAATACTTCCCGTCGGCTGAAAGAAGAGAGTCTAATTTAATATCTTGCGCACCAGTACTTCCTTGTTCTACACTCATAGTTTATCCTTTCGGTGGTTGCCACCAGTGGCAATCCAATTTAGTCGAGCAGAATGCATTCTAAAGTATCCGCCCCGGAAGCTGTTTGTACGTAGAAAAGAGTATCTTCAGGACTCTTAATTATGTCAACACTTATATTTTTTGCTACAGTACGATATGTAGCCCCTGTACTTTCTGAAGCCAACTTCCAACTACCGCCAGATCGTAGACCGGCTTCTACTGCCCTACAACTGTCCGTGCTTCCAAGAGTAATAGCAGTCCATGCTCCGTCTGAAACGGACGTATTTAATATTTGAACTATTTTTGTTCCACTTGAAACTAATTCAGTACTTCTGTGACTACGCATATTTAATCTCCTTTCTTATAGTCGGGTTTATCAAACAACTCGGTAAAATCTTGTGTCTCGCCTTCATAGTACCTTAGTGCCCCGTTTACTAAAGTTATCATAGCTTTGGAAGGAACCAAAGTAAACGAACTGACTAAATTAGCCACGGATTCTGCGTCATACATGTTATATTCGGCGTCTTCGTCGAAAAACTTACCCACCGCCTCTGACGTACTTATTACTGATTTCGGGATATGTACCAGCGGAGATACTTGATAGTCATAATCTTTGACTACACAGTTTGCTAAGTCCCTCATTACAGGTAGCCCAGCCACGGGGCCAAGAGCTGTTTCTGACATTATTTCTCCGAGGAGATTTTTCTCTTGTTCCCTACCAGTCGCGGCATTCCACGCTGCTTTTGCAAGATGTTGGGCTATCACAGGGGCCGTAAAAAGCCATGCTAAAGTTCCAGTTACTTGAATTGGTGTTAAGTGTTTAGACAAGCCTTTACTTATTAATTCTGCAACCTGTCCATGAAATAAAGACCAGTAAGAATAGAACATAGAAACTCCGCGTAATAATTCTCCATTCCGCATGATAAGAGGAATATCTTTCGGCGCTGACGCTGGTTGAGTACTTCTTACAACTTTATTAGCGTAGTTTACCGCGGGAGTTCCATCACCTGCATATTTGACCAATCCTTTTTCATACGCGCCAAGCCAAACAGTACTCGCAGTGACCTCATCTACCTTATGAATCATTGCGTATCCAATTTTCAACAACTGCCCTTTGTTATCCGTCGCGCTAATCTCTGACATAAAGTCTATAAAATCCCTATTCCACGTTCGTGCTCTGTCAGCCATCTCAGGCGACGCGTCTTTGATAGCCTTAGAAATTGACATTGGATTCTTAGAAAATCTGTAAAGAGCTTTCATAGAATTCGCGTACCCGACTTTTGGCATAGCTGTTAAAAATGATAAACTTTGTTTTACAGCTATCTTTGGGACTAACGCTAATGAAGCGAAAGTAACATTACGCCTTGCTTTGGACACCCAGCTATCTATCCGAGTGATAGAAGGTCTTGCTAAATTACTCAGCCAAGGTTTAAACTGAGCATAAGTTTCGCGGCCCATCGTAGTTTCAACAGCAGTCTTGAAATCCTTAGTATTTACAAGACGCTGAATTTCGTTAAGCGGGCCCCAGTGGGTAGAGTAGTGAACAACATCTGCGAGGTGTTGTGTCATGCTGTTAAAGTCCAATCGTACAGCTTTCACTCCACCTTTACGTAATTCGTCAAAAGTGTGCCGAACTTGCCGTTGTGAAAATTTAGAACTCGGGTCGATGAATATATCATTCACTGAAACCTTAGGTTGAAAATGGCGTAAGTCTGCCCTAATAGGAAAGTACCGCCCCCCTTTGGCAGCTTGAAAAGTCATACCAGTTTTCTGTTTGTATGTCTTTGCTACTATCGGGAATATATCTTTCTCAAAGAAGTCGAGAAGGTCATCTATTAACTTCCAATCATTTTTCGTTAACGCAGAGTCTAAAAAAGTTGTTAATTCTTTTTCAGTAACCTGTAAGCCCTCCAACATAGCAGTGACATTGTCCATATTTTTAGTATTTAACGCCATACAAAAGGCTACTTCTTTGCTCAATGGGTGTCCCGCGAGAGTGCCACTGGTGGCGCTCCAATATTTCATATTATTCATCACCGGCGTATTTAAAATATTTTTGTACCTACCAAATATACGGTGCTCAAGTTGTGTTTTCGCAGCTTCTGCCATTATTGTTTTATTGAAGACAGAATGCCAAGCTCTACCAAAGGATTTAAAACCATCAAGTTGGTAGCATATAGCTTCTATTCTTTTCAAAGACGCCAGTATACCGTTTTGCAAATCAGCAGTAGATCGCCTAAAGGCGGTTAGTTTACCGGGTTTACCTTTAGCAAGTTCTTCAAGTTGAGACCCTATAGTACGCGGGCGAAATAACTTTAATTTTGATATAGTAGTTTCAGCAGTGCTAAGTATCTCTTTCGTGTACGCAGCAAGTAACTGTTCGCCAGATTTAACTGTTATATATCTTTCGTTGCGTGATATAAAACTCATTGCCTCTACAAAATCATCGAGATTTTTGGCCTGAGAATAAGTCAGGTCTAAAAAATTACGGGCCATAAAAGAATGACTTTTTAACAACACGTCGTACTTTTGTAGCACAACACCAGCGCCTATAGATAAGTCATCCTCATTCTTCCTTTTAAGAAACTGGAACAAAGTTTCTTCTAATTTTTTCTTAGGTTTATCAAATAAAGGTGCTAATAGGTTCTGTACTTGCTCCCTGTATTCACCGTGTACCCCTGTTACATGTTTCAAATGCGTATTTATTAATCCTAATTTCTTCTTTACTTCTACAGCAGCTTTATAATCTATAAGTTGTTCTGTATATATTTTTCGTAATCGTACTAATTGTGTTTTATTAGTTTTAATACGAGTACTTTGTAACACCCCAAGTAATTTTGAAACAGATTTCTTTAAAGATTTTACTTCTTGTATCACCTGTTTTGCTGGAAGTCTATTAGAAGTACGCCGAGACGCTTCGACTATATGAGATTTAAAACCTTGGGCTGCTAAACCTTCTATATTATGAAGTTTAAAAAGATAAGCAGCTCTTCTATCTGCTATACGTAACGATATTTCATCAGCATATATACGCCGAAACTCAGGAGCTAATTCAGAAGCTGCAAGACGTTTAAAACCTATCTCATTCGGAGTAGCTTGTACCCGCGATATCATAGTTCCAACACTATCATAATCAAATTTTCTTGCTATATCTTCGAGATTTGCAGTTACACCCCCTGAAGCTTTTAAATTCTTATGTTTTTCAAAAAATGATTTAGCTAATTCAGGACTATCAAATTCATATTTTGAAGATACGCCGCCATTCTCTTTTATAATTTCTATAACTTTTGTTACAGGGTGGTTATTTTGTTTGACTTTGGATAATACTTGAACAGCTTCTGTGCGGATTTTATTGAATACTTTATTATACTCCATAACTGCTTCTTCTTGTGCAGCAGACGACAATAATTGATAATCTTCGTCTCTCAACACCACTTTTTTCTTTAGTCGTTTTAAAAGTTTAGTCGTAGGTTCAACAACTTTTTCAGCCGTAAGTTTTTCAAGTCTTTTACCAACAGCTATCATGCGGTCTGAAAAAATATCTTGTTTTAGAATTTTACGCATAGATTCAACTGCTTTACTGTCCCCCATATCCATGTTGCGTATGATGTCAGTGTTATCATCTATAAATTCTTGGGGAATGACCCCCTTTTTACGCGCGACAGCAAACTCTTTAGACCAAAATTTAGGGATTTTCGCAACTTGGTTAGCAGCCTTCACTGTTCCTTGTATAAACCACTGCTCTGCTGTAAAGCCTAACGCGACACCTGAAATCAAATGCACAGGAGTTTCTAAACTTGGGTGAACTAAGCCCGCAGCTTTTCCAGCTCCAGCGCTCGCAATTTCTGCTGCCCCCGCGGCTATAAAAGCTGCTCCGCCTACCAACGGGCCGCCAAGTAAAGCACCAGTAACGCCAGCGGCTACAGTAGCAGGGACTGCCCAATCAGAACGTATTGCTTCTTCTTCTGCGGAAGGCGGGGCCCAGTCTTTTATTTCCTGCTGAGCCTGTATCTGCTCAAAAGTAAGTGGTGCAGCAGCTTTTATCTGCTCAAAAGTCAGAGGTTCATTCATTCTTTAGACCCCCTGTCGTGTATTACACGCTCAACAGCTTGTTTCATTGTAGTCTCATTTATAGGAATTCCGTATTCTTCCAATTTCTTGTACGCTTCTTGCTCATCAGCCGTCCACTGTTTCTCTGATTCCGCGCCGGTTACCTTGAGGCTGCCACCAGTGTCAGTCCGAAGCCCTACGGATTCTGCAAAACCTGGTAGTTCCCAAGCTCGACCAACTTCTTCACCTACAGTAAAAAATGGAGCTTCCCCATAGTATAATCCTTCTGGTACAGATTGTACTGCCTGGATATCGTACCCGCCGTACCATGCTGATTTCAACATTTCGTCCGCAAGTTTTAAAATTCTTGGGTCACCTGCTGAGTAAGACATCTGTCTTGCATAACTTTCCAAATCACGTTTAAAATCACCGAGTAAAAGAGGATCAACAAGTAAATCTTTTTCTTTAATTGCTTTATCCTCTTCAGGTAATCCAGAAATTTTCTTTACAGCCGCTAATTTTTCGTATCTCTTATACGCTTCATTAAAATAATTATGAGTAAACCCTTTTATGTCGTCCGCTTTACGTCGATCCAAAGTACTGTAAAAGGACAACGGGGAAGCATTCGTATTCTCAAGAAATCTTAATATGCCGCCTTTAGTGTCTATTTCCCTGTCGTTAATTTGACGAGTCAATTCAAGAGACCGTTCTGGAGTTAATTGGACTCCCATACGTAGATTGTTCGACCTATTAATATAAGTTTGGTAGTCCACTACCCCGTCCCTATACGCCTGTTCGGTAGCAACAAGAGCCGCAGGGGTGTTCATTGTCTTAGTTTCTGTGTCATAAAATTTGGTATGGGAGTTCAATAGAAATTCGTCTTCTTTTTCTTGAGCTTTTCGTGTCTCTTCAGCTACTTCGTACTTATGGCGTGTTTGAAATAATGAGGATAATCTAAAGCGCTGTTTTCCAGAAAGACCAAATACACCTTTATCATCTTTTATGATAATATCAGCAGCAGTTGATGCGTCCATTTTAGATAATAAAAGAAGTGCTTGGTCATACGCTGCATTTTCTTTTACTACTTCCATACGTTTGGCAACTTCTGTATAGGTATTAGGTAACGCATTTTTCAAATAAGTTTTATTCTGGTTCCAGAAAGCCGCAGTTGTTATAGGACTGTCTGAAGCCCATTTAGACAAAGCGTAATTAACCAAGTCCTCTCGTAGCATTTTAGAACTAAAATCTATTTGATTTTCAGTTAACCCAGGATGTCGTAATAATTCAGCATTAAGTACATTAGCTACTTCTTGGTCTATACCTTGCGTGTCACCTATTGGTAGCGCAAATATATTTTTTTTGGCGTCTTGCACACTTAACGCCCTGGCAGTATTATCTGCAACGACACTTTGCTGTATCGTGTGTTCTGTTAACTTAACGGCGTGTCGAGTAAATTGTTGGTTGAAGTGCTCTGTTAGTTCTCGTGTAGTTTTTTTATCCAAGTCATCTGGGGTAACCGCGTTACGCAAGTCGTCTTCCTGCTCAGCAAAAGTTTGAAGCATTCCAACAGTTTGACCGCCTGTTTTCTTAGCGTCTTCAACCCACATGTTACGAAAAACTTCATTAATCCCCATCTGTATTTCCTGGGATTTAGCAACTCTTGTAAGTTCTTCCTTTTCAGCGAACACCTGAGACAACTCCTGCAAAGCGCCAGAAATATCGTGTAACGCTGGAGATAGTATTTCTCTGCCTGAAGAAGTAACTTGTGTTGGAGTCGCACGGCGAACAGAAATATTTTGTGGACGTTGCACGGATAGATTTGACTGTTGTATGCGCGACCCTGTAGGCGTATTTAACTGTGGAATTTTTGGCATATTTTACTCACTTTTAGATAGCCACTGGTAGCTATCTTACATTAATTTTGCTGTTGGGCGGTACCCTGTAACAGGTGCGTTTGAAGTAAAAGTCGAATCTGACATAGTAGCAGGAGCCGATGTAGATTTAGGTGTGTACATACTAACGCCTTTTAACAAAGAAGACCCAAGAGAAAGATATTGGCCGTACTGAGAGTATTTTTCTTTACTTCTAAATGCAGAAGCTTCTGCCAGACGACTCTCTACTTCATACCCAGTCTCCCTATTTAATCTTTCGCTAAACCACTCGTAAGCAGCCTCGCCACCTTTTCGGACTTCTTCCGCTTCTTTTGTGCGTGTAGCTGCAAATACGTCGTGCGAGCGGGATACTTGGTGAAGTTCTGATTCAGCTAAAGTAGAAGTTCCTTCCATAACAGCAAGAGGAGAGCCTACGTCAAAGGATACCCCAGAAGCAGCATACCCTGCTATTTGTGCAGCCCTAACCCTTTCAAATTCTTCTTGCACACGTTTAGATGTAAATTCTGTCCTCTCTTTACTTGTGCTTATTTCCCATTCAGCCCGCTCTTTGGCGAGAGAAGAATAATATTCTGTTTGTTCACGCTGTATTCTTGCTTCTTCAGCAGCACGTTCTTTAGCCTGAACAGCAGCTTGTTCTGCCGCTTTCTTAGAACTTCTCGCGGCGCTCTTCTGGCCTTCGTAACTTGTATATAAACCTGCTGTACTTACAGCTAAACTTGCTATTCCAAGTCCAATAGCCATTATGCATCTCCTAATCTAAACTTGTAACCAACAAGTTTAAAACCTGAACGGTTAGCAAGCCCTATATAAGCTTTGTCCGCAGGTAAATTTAAAATTATGGTTTCACATTTTTTACGTAAAGACTCACCAACATATTTTATTAATTTACTTCCTGTTAAACCTTTACGATATTTTTTACGTAGAAAAATAGTATCATTCTCAGCAATAAGAGTGTCCGCAAAATGCAAATGAGAAGCTATTATAGATACACAATATCCTATTAATTTAGTACCTATTCTTACAGTGATGAAATGAAGCATATTATAGTCTTCAAGTTTTTGGTAAGCCCCCCATTGTATATTCAAACCCACTTTCAACCCACCAAATGCGCCAGTTTCATTATAATGTTCCTTAAATAACGGAATTAGTTCAGGTATAATTTCTGACATTATTTCTTCTTGAAAAGTTATTTCATCAAGCATTATTTAGTCCTCGCTTGAGCTATAATAGATAGAAGATTCAAAGGTAAAGGGTGGTTGCTTGATATCTTTACGCGAGATTGTCTGTCATGTGCTCCTGCAAAAGGTATAGGTTCGGTATCCCCTGTAAATAAATCAGTAGAATCAAAAACATAAGAATCTACATTTCCTGCGGTGTCTCCAACATCTACCCCGAGAGACCTGTACAGACGTAAAGTTAGCGAAGCTATTCTTTTAATAAGTCCCTGAGAAGTACCCACTGGATTACCACCTTCCAACGGCAAAGTTTCCATTATACTTGTAAAAGAAAGTCCTATTTGTGCTTTATCTACAGCAGTATCAAGAGTTATAGTTCCACTTGATACTGTTTTAAACGCCTGTTCGACACCGTCCCCAAGAATAGCTACTGTTTCACCTTCAAGATGATCTAAATCATTAACAACAGTAAAAGCAGTTCCTGTCTTAGTTATACCTGCGTCTATGAAAAAAGAATCTTCTATACTATCTTCTGCGTGTAACCCTTCACGCATATACTCTATATATTTTTTAGTTCCCCCGTTTATTGTGCGTTCTATTATCGCCCATAATTCATCTTGTGGTTGATTGCCACCAGTGGCAACCACTTCTGCTATAGCAAGACTTTTTACTTTTGTGTCTGCGCCCCCTATTGTGTGTTTATGCCACCCAAATATATTATGCTCTGGTTCGTAAGTAAGCCCCACCAATACCCCATCATTACGGAAAGCCCATATAATAGTGTCCATAACTTTCTGACTTACTACCCCGACAATTCCACTTTCAGTAATATGAGAATTTAGAATATTGAGGTCACTTGCTTTATAGACGTTAGAATAACCCCCAACTTGGGAAGCTGAAGATAACCTTCTGAGTTTTCTAATACCTTGCTGAACAAAGATTACGCTATCGTCGATGCGGAGTGGGGGGACAACCGCGCCGCCAAATTTAGTACGCAGAGCAGGACGTACATTCGACGGAGTTAGCGCTTCGTTGAGTGCGTTAGCAGACAAACTGAACTCCGCGTTTGACCCCCCTATCAATATCTCTTCACCGGCGGAAACCCATAAAAAATTATAAGCAGTTTTAACTTCCAATTTTATAGCGTCATTATCAAGACCCTTTCCGAGAGTCATATTAAAAAAGTCTGCTGATTTACTACCCCAAATCATATTAGGATTTTCAGTAGTAGCGGCAAAAAATAATCGTTGTTCGTAAAACCATACTAAAGAAGGGTACTCGTCAAAAGTGCTCCATGACTCATAGCTTGTAATAGAATACATAACTCTATCATTTGTACCTGTGTCAGCAACAGCTACAAATTGTTTTAATTCAGGAGACCAACAAATTTCCTTCCAGTTATTATCAACAGGACTTGTATCACTTTCCCAAGTAACACCATCAGAAGAAGTCATTATTCGATTACTGGAACCGCTACTGGCTACAGCCACAAAACGCTCCAATTCTTCACTCCAGCATACAGAAGTCCAATCATAATCTATGGCGGGAATACGAGAAGTCCAACTAACTCCGTCAGGTGAAGTCATTACCCTATCAGCGGAACCTGTAGAAGCTACAGCACAAAATAAAGATAATTTAGGGCTCCAACAAACTGATTGCCAAATATTATCTGCTGCGGATGTCCCAGGGGTCCAAACTCTTCCGTCACCTGAAATCATTACTCTATTACCCACACCAGAAGATGACACAGCTACAAACAATTCTTTTTCAGGAGACCAACAAACTGACTGCCAATCATTCAAAGCCGCAGCTTCGTAAAACCACCAAGACTTTCCGGTAGACGAAACTCCTACTCTTTTGTTACCCGACATAGCTACTGCCACAAATATACGTAATTTAGGACTCCAGCATACACTTTCCCATTTATTATTTTGAATTTCAAATTCCCAAGTAGACCAATTTTCTGCGTCTGTAGAAGTCGCTATTCTATTACCTGTACCAGTATCCGCTACAGCCACAAGTAGAGGTATTTCAGGAGCGCCGCATATAGCACGCCAAGAGTTCTCTATAACCTCGTGCTCTGCCCAAGTTACCCCGTTAGAAGATTTCCAAGTAAAATATCTAACTGGGCTACTCCCAACACCCCCACCAATTGCAATAAACATACCTTGATACTCACATACTGAGTATAAAGGCATGTAGTCAATAGTAGTTTCCCAATCTTCCGGGTCTACGTAAGGGTCTTCTTCTGTATACTCCCACATACCTACTTCAGAACTTGCCCAAGTTACCCCATCGGAAGAGTACATCCCCCTAACACCACCAGACGAAGCTACCGCGACAAACTTAAGTTGGGTAGAATGCCAGCAAATGGATTCCCACTTACTATTTAACCCAGAAGTTCGCGTTGTCCAATTGATTCCGTCAGGTGAAGTCATTACATTTGTAGTTGAAACTGTAGTTGACACAGCTACAAATAAAGGTATCTCAGGAGACCAACAAACTGAAGTCCAATCGTTATCAGCAGAAGAAACTTGTATTGTCCAGTTGATTCCGTTAGGTGAAGTCATTACCCTATTACCAACACCAGATGAAGAAACAGCTACAAACAAAGTCAGAGCAGAAGACCAGCAAACTGAAGTCCAACCATTATCAGCAGCAGATACGCGTATCGTCCAAACAACACCGTCTGGAGAAGTCATTACCCTATTACCAACACCAGATGAAGAAACAGCTACAAACAAAGTCAGAGCAGAAGACCAACAAACTGACTGCCAATTATTATCCGCGGGGGATACTTGTGTACTCCAAACAACACCATCTGGAGAAGTTATTATTCTATTGTTTGTACCTGTTTCTGACACAGCAACAAATAAAGACAAATCAGAAGACCAGCATATTGACTTCCAGTCGTTATCAACTGTTTGAGTTATTTCCGAGACCAATTCCCAAGTTACACCTTCAGGCGAAGTCATCATCCGGCCGACTGCACCGCTATCCGCAACAGCTATGAATAATGTTAATAGAGGTGACCAGCATACTGACCGCCAGTCAATATCTGCTGCTGAAGGACGTGCAATCCAACTAATCCCATCAGGTGAAGTAGCAACTCTATTACCTGTTCCAGAAGAAGACACAGCAACATATATAGCTCTTTCTGGCGACCAACATACAGATTGCCACTGGTGGCTGTCTAAAAAAGTCCAATTAATGCCATCTACAGATACCATAGCACTATCACCGGTTAGATCAGCAACCGAAACAAGTAAATTTAAATCTGGAGACCAGCATACAGATTGCCAGTTGTCAGAACTCGCTGCCGTTCTTATCGTCCAAGCTATACCATCAGGAGAAGTCATTACCCTGTTCGCACCTGTAGCTGCAACGGCTACGAATAACCCTGGGTCAGCAGCCCAACAGACTGACCGCCATTCGTCAGTTGTAGCGGGAACCCTTGAAGTCCAATTTACCCCATCCGGTGAAGTCATTACCCCAGAACCTACTAACCCCCCGCCCACAGTAACAAACAACGTTTGATCTGACGACCAGCAGACTGAAGTCCATCCTTTAGAAACTGGGGCAACCCTTGAAGTCCAATTTATCCCGTCTGGTGAAGTCATTATACTTGACGCAGTACCGTCGTCAGCCACAGCACAAAGTAGGGGCGTGGCGAGATCAAAGGCATAACAAACAGAACTCCACGATTGTGCGCTCGCAGCAGCTCTTGCAGTCCAGGTTTCGCCATCTGGTGAAGTCATTATTCGGTTTGTGCCGTCCAACGATACAGCACAAAAGAGACTTAAACCTGACGCCCAACAAATAGATGTCCATTGGTTGCTTTCAGGGACTGTTTGAGGAGTCCATGTTACGCCGTCAGACGAAGTCATCACCATATTTGAACCCGTGCCACCTATGGCCACAGCGCAAAAAAGATTCAAACTTGAAGACCAACAGACAGACTGCCAATAATAGTCATTGTCGGAAGAGTTGTAATATTTCCAAGTAAGGCCGTCTTTTGAAACTGCTACTTTACCGTTAGAACCGATAAGAGACACAGCGCAGAAGAGATTCAGACCTGGAGACCAGCAGACATCCATCCAGAAACCATCTGTTAACCCAGTAGAAATAGCTAACCAAGAATCTTCATAGGCGTAATCAAAGCTGAAAGGAATATCTTGTAGTGTCCAGGCGTCATGGTCGGTACGTGTGAGTACAGCCGGAGCATGATTTTTATGCGCTATGTAGAGTGAAGTTGCGTCTTGTGTGATAGAATTTGGGAGGTCAGCTACTTCACTTTCAAGATAAGTAGTAGCTATTTCATAGGGGCTACCCCCCGATTGAATTTGCTCATTTTCAAAATACACCCGAATATAATTTTCGCCAAATTCAAGGACATAAGAATATAAATCGTTATACCTAAAAGCGAGAAGTATAGTAGTCTTAGCACTATTTTTAACTTCTGTAACATAATGAAAACCACCCCTTCTGGAAACACCACCAGCAGGTTGAACCACCATATTCTCACATACGGCTAAGCCTGCAAGATATTTCTCCAAATCTACTCGGCCCTTTAACTTAGGACTAAGTTCACCAGCAGTAAAATTACTTTGTATAACGTCAAATTTCATAATTACTCCAGA
>LGVF01082075.1_pt2 | contig 40148 bp, 32 predicted proteins | sample 469901 | NCBI WGS metagenome assembly LGVF01 (sample SAMN03893561, study PRJNA290197) | marine sediment metagenome | material: sediment; isolation source: combined push core samples #3730, #5133, and #5579 collected at Hydrate Ridge | place: Pacific Ocean: Hydrate Ridge
GTAGAGTTCGCTATCAAAGGAATGCTTCCTAAAGGAAAATTAGGTCGTCAAATGTACAAAAAATTATATGTGTATGCCGGAAACGAACATCCACATATCGCTCAAAAACCTCAGGTTTTAGAGCTGAAAGGTTAGGAGGAATTTTATTATGGCTCAATCAGTAATGTACAGAGGTACAGGACGTAGAAAAAGCTCAGTTGCACGTGTTATATTAAGACCTGGAACTGGTAAATTCGTCATTAACGGAAGAAAATTTGATGATTACATTCCATCAGCAGCAACTAGACTTGATGTAGAACAACCTTTAAAATTCACTGATACTATGAAATCTTTTGATATCACAGTTACAGTTTATGGTGGAGGGATTACTGGACAAGCAGGAGCAATCCGTCACGGAATTACTCGCGCTTTATTAGAAGTTAATGCTGACTATAGACCAACTTTAAAAGTAAAAGGTATGATTACTAGAGACCCAAGAGTTAAGGAACGTAAGAAACCTGGACTTAAATCTGCTCGTAGAGCACCACAATTTAGTAAACGTTAAAAAATGCCAACAAAAAACACAACATCCCACGTTGTGTTTTTTTATTACAAAAATTCAAATACTATTGTATAATATTAATAGCGCAGAAATCTATTATACGAAAGAAGGTAATTCCATGATTAAAGTAAATGATATTAAACAGTATGAAGATTACATTATTGAAAAGAGAAGAGATATACATATGCATCCTGAACCAGGATTTAAGGAGTTTAGAACTTCTAAAATGATTAAGGAAGAATTACTTAAGTTTGGATATAGTGTTGAGGACGGAATTGGGGTTACTGGATTAATTGGAACAATAGTGGGTAATAAAGAAGGTAAAACTGTTTTATTACGCGCAGATATTGATGCTTTGTATATGCAGGAAGAAAATGATGTTCCTTATAAATCCTTAAATGATGGTTTAATGCATTCATGTGGACATGATACTCATACATCTATGTTATTAGGTGCTGCTAAGTATTTTGGGGATAATAAGGATAAGATTAACGGAACTTTAAAATTAGTATTCCAATCAGCTGAAGAAGGACCTATGCCTGGTGGTGGAAGTTTTGTTGTTGAAGGTGGACATCTTGATGACTGTGATGCTGTATTTGGATTACATATAACTACTAAGTTTAAAAGAGGAACAGTTCATATAAAAAAAGGTCCAGCTATGGCTGCACCTGATGAATTTAAAATTGAAGTTGTAGGAACGGGTACTCATGCCTCAGCTCCACAAACAGGAAATGATCCTGTAGTAACTGCTTCTCAAATAATTCTAGCTTTACAAAATATTATTTCTAGAAATATAAATCCTAATAGCCCAGCGGTTATTAGTGTATGCACTATTAACGGAGGTTCTGCGTTCAATATATTACCTGAAAAAGTTAATTTAGGTGGAACTATTAGAACTTTAGATAAAGAAGTTAGATTACACATCTTTAAAAGAATGGAAGAAACAGTTAGACATATATCAGAGATGAATGGATGTAAGTCTGAACTTGAAATTATTAAAGCATACCCACCTTTGATTAATAATCACGCAATGAGTGATTTTGTAGTAGGGGTAGCACAAGAAGTTATAGGTAAAGAAAATGTAATAATCCTAGATGAACCATCTATGGGTGGAGAAGACTTTGCTTATTATCTAGAGAAAAAACCAGGTTCATTCTTTTGGCTTGGTGGTAGGGAACCAAAATTAGATACTGTTTACTATAATCATAATCCTAAATTTGATATTGATGAATCATCATTATTAATTGGGACTGCGATGCATATAAATATAGTAACTGAGTTTTTAAAGTAATATAAATAAAGGAGCACTTTGGTGCTTCTTTTTTGTATGTTACAGTTGTTCGCTAAATATTATTTAAATAGTATTAAGAATTTGGTATAATAAAATTAAGAATTAATAGATGTATTAAATATATAGTTAAGGGAGAATTTAGATTATGGACAGAATTATAAAAATATTCTTATTATCTATTGGACATTTAATGATTGATTTATCTGGTATTTACTTGATAAATGTTCAATATAATGATTATGATTTTAGTCTTATAGTCTTTTATTTTTTGGTTTATAATTTAATTGCGTTTGGATTACAGCCTTTTGTTGGGTATTATGCGGATATTAAGAATAAGTATTTCCTGTATGTTATATTAGGGCTTTTATTACCGGCTATTGGATTGTTACTAATGGACTTTGGAATTGTTGCTATAATAATATCAACTATTGGAAATGCAATTTATCATGTTGGTGGTGGAGTAATATCAGTTAATATGTATCCTGATAAAGCAGCTCCAGCTGGAATCTTTGTTGCACCAGGTGCAATAGGAGTATTCTTAGGAGTATATTTAGCTAATAAATCTATGTCATATACACCGATATTTATAGCAATTAGTTTAATATTAATTATATTGATTTATTATAAATTTAAAGATAGTGAGATTGAAAACAAGTATAAAAAAATTAGTGATAATTTCGCACTAATTGTTGGGTTAATATTATTGGTAATAGGTATTAGAGGTTTCTTAGGATCAATATTATTATTTACTTGGGTTAACACTTTAACTTATCAGATATTGCTTGTTTCATCAATCTTCTTAGGTAAGTTCTTTGGAGGTATATTAGGAGATAGATTTGGGTTTAAAGAAACTGGTATATTTGGATTAATTGCATCAGCTCCTTTATTATTGCTTGGATATTCAATTCCTATACTAGGGTTAATTGGAGCTTTGTTCTTTAACTTTACGATGGCGATTACGTTATTCTTAATAATTGATAATTTAGGTAGATTTAAAGGTTTTGCGTTTGGGTTAACAACATTAACTTTAGTAATTACTTTCTTACCTAAGTCATTTGGATTTTCTATTGAAATTGGATTTTTATATTATGCGGTAATTATTTTATTAGTAATTATTGGATCATATATTTTACATAGAATAGTTATTTTGTATGAAATTAATAATAAGAGATTAAAGGAGTGATTGTATGGGTTTATTTTTATTAGATGTAGCAGCTGGTCCTATTATCATTATAGCTTTAATAATTCTTTTGATTATTATTGGAATAATAATAGGGTTAATCTATTTAGCTATATTACTTATTAGGAAAATTAAGAGAGATGAAGATGAGAAATTTTTAAATAAAGAAAAGGACGATTTATAGTTATAAAATGTGAGGTGGATGTATGAAAATTATTATGAGATTATTAGATGTTGTTTATTATCCTAATGACCCCTTAGGTCCAGGTAGTTATATTATATTTGATAATGATGGTAAGTTAGATTGGATGAATTTATTAGGCTTAACAATATTAATTATCTTTGTTATTGTTTTATCTATACTTATCATAAGAAGAATTAGAAGGGGGTTAGTATGATGTATTTTATAGTACCGTTATTCTTAGTTATGTTTTATATGTCACTAACCATTGCAATTGAAGTTGGTGTTGCGTATCTTATGGGATATAGAACTAAGAACTTTTTACTTATCGTAGGGCTTGCCAGTGTTATAACTAATCCTGTTCTTAATATGATTATAGCTCTTAATGCAATGTTTTGGATATTCAGAGATGATACTATACTTATTATTATTTTAGAATTAATTGTTGTGGCAGTTGAGTTCTATATTTTGTGTTATGTATTTGATAGGAAGTATACAAGAATAAAATTATTTAAAGTTGCTGTAGTAATAAACGCAGCTTCTTATTCATTGGGGTATTTTATTCAAGAGTATTTATTCCCGCTTATTTTTTAATAATTCTTAATTTTAAAAAGGCATAAAATGCCTTTTTTATTTCTATTTTATATATGACAATATCTTTAAAGTTGACTGTATGTATGTATTAGTATGTGTGCTATAATATTTTTTGAAAGAGAGGTGATGCAAATGACTAAAGAAGATAATAGAAGATATTTAATACTTAAAGACTCAAATATTTATAAAGGACTTTTGATACTTGCATTACCATTAATGTTAAATAACTTTATTAGAACAATACATGATTTAGTAGATATGTACTTTGTTAAGAGTATACCAGGACATGCTACTGAAGCTGTTAACTCAATAGCAGTAACATTCCCTGTGTTGTTTACATTTATATCACTTGGAATGGGACTTGGAATTGCTGGGACTGCATTAATATCTCAATTTGTAGGATCTAATCAACGAGATGATGCTAGATGTTATGCTACTAACTTATTTGTTATAGCTGTAGTTGTAGGTATTGTTTTAAATATTGTGATGTATTTTGGATCTCCTTATGTAATGTACTGGATGGGTAATGATGGATTTACTTTAGAGAAAAGTTCTAACTATTTACAAATTAGATCATTTGAATTAACACTATTGTTTATATTCTTTGCATTCACGGCAATTAAACAATCTGATGGTGATACTGTGACTCCTGTGGTGTATGGGGTAAGTACAATAATTATTAATATTATTCTTACACCTATAATGATTTTGGAAGATATTAATATATTTGGATTATCATTTAGTGGATTAGGATATGGAGTTGAAGGAGCTGCTTACGCTACTTTAATTGCTCATTTAATTGTTATGCCGTTTGTTTTATATCAATTATTCTTCTCGAAAACTGGGTTAACTATATCATTTAAATTTCATAAATTTAGAAGAAAAATATCGAAACAAATTATGAGAACAGCTTTACCGGCATCTAGTGGACAAGCTTTAACTGCGATAGGTTTTATTATAATGACAACAATTATTATTTCTTATGGTGTTGATACACTTGCGGCATTTAGCATTGGAAATAGAATAGCTAGTTTGATACTTCACCCAGTTATGGCAATTGGTGGAGTTGTTGCTGCATATATAGGACAAAATATTGGGAACTTAAATGTTGAAAGAGCAAAAGAAACATTTAAGAAAGCAATGATATTATCTTTAGTGATTATGACTGTATTAAGCATTATAGTTATGTTTTTAAGAGAACCTCTTGCGATGATTTTCTTAGAAGAATCTGAGGCAATTGATTTAACTGTTAAATATATGTTTTATTTAATTATAGGATTACCTTTGATGGCAATCTTCCAAACATTTATTGGAACATTTAACGGGACAGGACATACAAAGTTTACATTTGCTATTGGAGTAACAAGATTATGGATTTTAAGAATTCCTTTAATTCTAATATTCAAATACTTTACTGATATGGGAAGTAGTGGAATATGGACTGCGATGTTAATTAGTAACTTTATAATTGCTTTCGTAGGATATGGAATGTATAAAACATTAGATTTCAAACCGAGAATTGAACTTAGAGACAACTAAAATTAGTTGTCTTTTTTATTTTAGTAATTGTATTTTGAGCTTACATATACTATAATATGTTAGGTTAAAGGAGTGATTTTATGAGTGTACGAGTTAGATACGCACCAAGCCCTACAGGGGACTTACATATAGGTAATGCTAGAACTGCATTATATAATTATTTATTTGCGAAAAAATATAATGGATCTTTTATAGTTAGAATAGAAGATACTGATATAGTAAGAAATGTTGAAGGTGGAACTGAGTCTCAACTAAAATTCTTACAATGGTTAGGAATTGATTGGGATGAATCTATTGATAAAGATAAAGGTTTTGGACCTTACACACAATTAGAAAGATTAGATATTTATCAAAAATACGCTAATCAATTAGTAACTAAAGGATTAGCATATAAATGTTATTGTACTACTGAAGAATTAGCAATGGAAAAAGAACAGTTAATTAAAGATGGAAATGATAAACTACATTATTCACAAAAATGTTTAGGTTTACCTAACCAAGATAAACCTTTTACATTGAGATATAGAGTTCCTAAATATCAAGAATATACATTTAATGATATCGTTAAAGGGGACGTTACTTTTAGAAGCGAAGATATTGGTGACTGGGTAATTATGAAAAATAACGGAATTCCTACATATAACTTTGCATGTGCAATTGATGATCATTTAATGGAAATCACTCATGTTTTAAGAGGAGACGATCATATTACTAATACTCCAAAACAAATGATGATTTATAATGCATTTAAATGGGAAGCTCCTAAATTTGGACACATGACTTTAATTGTTAATGAAAATATGAAAAAATTATCTAAACGTGATTTTTCAATAATTCAATATATTGAACAATATCAGTCTTTAGGATATTTACCTGATGCATTATTTAATTTTATTTCACTTTTAGGATGGAGTCCTAAAGGGGAAGAAGAAATTTTAAGTCATGATCAACTGATAGAAATGTTTGATGAAAATAGATTATCTAAATCACCAGCTAGATTTGATAAAGAAAAATTAGCTTATATTAATAATAGATATGTTAAAGAATTATCTTTAGAAGAGACAATTGAGTTATGTATGCCTCATCTAGTTGAAGAAGGAATTGCTGAAGATCAAGATGAAGACTGGATTAAGTCTTTAGTATCAGTATTTAAAGATAGATTAAGCTATGGTGCTGAAATACTAGATTTATATGAAGAATTCTTTAATCAAGAATTTGTATTAGATCAAGAAGGAATTGATTTCTTGAATGAAGAAGGCGTTAATGAAACATTAACTGCATTTAGAGATTTACTAAATGATGTTGAAGAATTTAAAGCTCAAAATATTAAACCACTTATAAAAGAAGCGGGTAAAATTGCTGGTTCTAAAGGTAAAATGTTATTTATGCCACTTAGAATAGCAACTACTGCGTCAATGCATGGACCTGATTTACCTCAAGTTCTTGCTTTACTAGGAAAAGAAGTAGTAATAGAAAGATTAAATTCATTAATTAAATAAGTTTAAACAAACTGCTAATCCAGTTTGTTTTTCTTTGAAGGTATCAGTGAATTATGTATAATTAAGAAGTAGAGGTGATTTTATGGAAACTAGAATAAATAAGTATTTAAGTGAAATTGGATACTGTTCAAGAAGAGAAGCTGACAGATTAATCGATCAAAATAAAGTTACAATTAATGATTTAGTTCCAGAAAAAGGAACAAAAATAATAGATGGAGACATTGTTAAGGTTGATGGAGTTATTGTTAATAAAATTGTTGAGTCTGTATATATTGCTTTAAATAAACCAGTTGGAATTACTTGTACAACAGATAGAAATATTACTGGAAATGTTGTTGATTTTATGAATTATCCGGAGAGGATATTTCATATAGGAAGACTTGATAAAGATTCTAGTGGATTAATATTTATGACTAACGATGGAGACATTGTAAACAAGATTTTGCGAGCTGGTAATAATCATGATAAAGAATATATTGTAAGAGTTGATGAGCCAATAACAGATGAATTTATTGAAGGCATGAAGAATGGTGTTCCAATTTTAGATACTGTGACAAAGCCTTGTATAGTAAAGAGAACAGGGCATAAGGAATTTAAGATAATTTTAACAGAAGGTATGAACAGACAAATCAGAAAGATGTGTGATTACTTCGGATATAGAGTTCATAATTTAAAAAGAATTAGAATAATGAATGTTAATTTAGATATAGGAAATGGTAAGTGGAGACACTTAACAAAATTAGAAATAAGAGACTTAAAAGCTCTTGTCGCAGACTCTGATAAGACAGAAAATGCAAGTAAATAAAAAAAGTCTCATATGACTTTTTTTATTGGAATATCAAAGTAGCTATGTGACGATATATACACAACTGTCACACAAAAAAATGACTTAATGTCTATGTAAGGCTCTTAGGCAAGAATTGCAAACAAAAAAATAGTTTGCATTGAAACGTAATATGTATTATAATTTAAATAGAAATAAAGTAAAGTATAGAAAAGGAGATTCACATGACAGGAACAGTAAAATGGTTTAATTCAGAAAAAGGTTACGGGTTTGTTACTACAGAAGACGGAGCAGATATTTTTGTTCATTTCACAGCTATCCAAGGAGACGGTTTCAAAACTCTAGACGAAGGACAAAAAGTTGAATTCGACGTAGTTGAAGGAGACAGAGGTCCTCAAGCTGCTAACATAGTAAAACTTTAATGAATTAGAGAAACAGGAGATAAATTCTCCTGTTTTTTTTGTTTACTATTTAGAATGATTAACATATAATTAAATAAGAATATAAATAAATTTACATATAGAAATTAAGGAAGTGAATCATATGAAGATTTTTAACTCATATACAAATAAACTAGAGGAATTTAAAACAATACATAAAGGTGTTGTAAACATGTATGTCTGCGGACCTACAGTTTATAATTATATTCATATAGGAAATGCTCGTCCAGTTATCTTTTTTGATACTGTTAGGAGATACTTAGAACATCGAGATTATAAGGTAAATTTTGTATCTAATTTTACTGATGTTGATGATAAAATCATTACAAAAGCACTTGAATTAGAAGTGACTGAAAAGGAAATTACCGATAAATTTATTGCAGCATTTTTGAGCGATGTAGAGAAGGTAAATTCAAGTACAGATTATACAAAACCTAGAGTTACAAATTACATGGATCATATTATAAATTATATCGATATTCTAGTTAAAAAAGGGTATGCATATGTAGTAGATGGAGATGTATATTTCAGAGTAAAAAATGTAGAAGATTATGGTAAATTATCTAATAGAAATGTTGATGATTTAGTGAGTGGTTCTAGAGTAGATATTAATAATAAAAAAGAGAATCCGCTTGATTTTACATTATGGAAAAAAACAGATGTTGGAATAAAATTTGATTCTCCATGGGGAGAAGGAAGACCTGGATGGCACACTGAATGTGTAGCTATGATTGATGATGTATTTGGTGAACAAATCGATATACATGGCGGTGGAAGTGGATTGATGTTCCCTCACCATGAGAATGAAATAGCACAGTCATTAGTGTTGAATAATCATACTTTAGCTAAGTACTGGATGCATAATGGATTATTAAATATTGGTGGAAATAAAATGAGTAAAAGTGAAGGTGAAGTTGTACTAGTAAAAGATTTAACAGTTGATTCAAATGCCTTTAGATTATTTACTTTGTCTACGCATTATAGAAGTCCAATTACTTATACAGATGAGGCACTTGATGTGTATGTAAAAGAGTGGGATAAAATTAAACGAATTTATTCATCACTATTCTTAAAATTAGACCTAGAAGATAGTCTTATAGGTAATGCAAAAATCAACCCAGATTTATTAAAAACTTATAAAGAATTACTAGATGCAATGGATGATGATTTTAATACTGCAAATGCAATTACTGCTCTTCAAAATTTAATTAAAATTTCTAACCAAATGTTAAGAAACAAAACTGAAAATAGTGTCTTGCTTTCTGCGCTTAAATTATTTGAAGATTTCTTTGAAATTTTAGGGTTGAAATATAAAAAACATCCTTTAAGTTCAGAAGATAAAAACACTTATAAATTATGGAATAAAGCTAGAAGTGAAAAAGATTTTGCTCAAGCGGATATTTATAGAAATATTCTTCAAGAAAAAGGAATCATCTAATGCTTCAACTTAGTGGAATTACACTTGCTTATATTGGAGATAGTATTTTTGAAGTTAAGGTTAGAGAATATTTAATTGAAAAGGGATTAACTAAAGTTGATGATCTTCATAAAAGTGCAATTAAGTATGTAAGTGCTGTTGGACAATCTGAAGCTTTTGATTTAATAGAAGAGAAATTAACTGAAAAAGAAATGAGTATTTTTAAAAGAGGAAGAAATGCTGAATCATCTAGAAAACCTCGTAATACTTCATTAGCAATTTATAAAAAAGCAACCGGATTTGAGGCTTTAATAGGCCATTTACATTTATCTAAGGATTTTGATAGATTAGACGAGTTATATACGATTATATTCAATAATTAGAGATAAACGGGAAGAGATATTTCTTTTCCCGTTTCTTTTTTTACACTATGAAACCGCTATCTTGTTTATCTGATTTGTTGACTATGGAAATTTTTAATTGTAATATGTGAGGTAGATATTAAGATTAATAATACTTAACTAAAAATATAAAGTGTCTAAATTGTTAGGCAATTTTTTTTACATAGGGAGTGAATTTTATGAGACTTAAAAAAATATTACTGATGATTATTTTGTCATTATCTTTATTTGTAGGAATGAATGTAAGAGCTGTTGGAGCTTCAACAGCGGATACTTTAGTAGTTCATTATCATAGATATGATGATACTATTGGAGATTATTCATTATGGCTATGGCCAATGCCACTTGATGCTAATGGTACTGATTACTATTTTAATAGTACCGATAGTTATGGTTCTGTTGCTACTGTTAATTTGAGCGATACTAATTTAGATGGTTTAGATAGTATTGGTATTATTGTAAAAAAAGGTGATCCATGGGTAAAAGATATTTCTGTTAATAGATATATTGATATGACACAACCTAACGGTAGTGGAGAAGTTCATGTGTATTTATTACAAAGTGAAGAATTTATATCTTATGTAAGTAGTGATACTGGTAGTTGTGATAGAAATGTATATAATGATCCAGATGAATGTGCTCAAGTTATTGAGACGAAATTACTAGATACTTATTTTAATGATGATCTTCATATTGAATTTAGTACGACTGTTTCTGTTACTTCAGCTGATGTTGTTGTATTAAAAGAAGGAGTTCCTGTAACTTATACTGGATTCACTAGTGGAACAAGTGGAACTTTAGTATTAGATGATCCAGTAGATGTTTCTAAAAAATATGAGATTCAAGTTGATTTAGGAACTGAAACTGTAACTAATATAATAAGAGTTGGAAGTGATTATGATTCAGCAATTTTTCAATCAGCATATAATTACGATGGAGAACTAGGTGCAATATACTCTTTAGCTTCAACTACTTTTAGATTATGGGCTCCTGTATCTTCAGAAGTATCACTTAATCTATATGACGCAGGTCATACTGTAGCTACTAGAGCTGACGGTGATGATACTGCAGTAGTTCATCCAATGACATATTTAGAAAAAGGTGTTTGGGAAGTTACAATTCCTGGAGATCAACATGGAATGTATTACACATTTAATGTAGTTAATAGTGGTAGTGAAGTAACTGATATTCAAGACCCTTATAGTTTATCTTTAGGAGTAAACGGGCTTAGAAGTATGGTTGTTGATTTTGCTCAAATTAATCCTGTTGGATGGGATACTGATTCAGGGATTGATGGATATACTAATCCAAATGATTCAATTATTTATGAAATACATATTCGTGATTTAACTTCTCAGCTTTCTTGGGGAGGACCTTTGGAATATGCTAAAACATATATGGGATTCACAGTAGAAGGAACTTCATATACAAATACCAATACAGGTATAACAGTTAGTACTGGACTTGATCACTTAATAGAACTTGGGATAACTCATGTTCATTTACTTCCAACATATGATCAAGATAATTGGAATGATGAAACAGATATGGCTTTTAACTGGGGATATAATCCAGTTAATTATAATAGTCCTGAAGGTGGATATTCAACTGATCCATATGACGGAAGTGTACGTGTAACTGAATACCAAGAAATGGTTATGGCTTTACATGATAACGGAATTAATGTAATTCAAGATGTTGTGTATAATCACACAGGAAACGGTTCAGGATATAGTTTTAATCTTGTAGTTCCTAATTATTTCTATAGACTAGATAGTAATGGAAACTTTAGTAACGGAACTGGAGTAGGTAACGAAACAGCAAGTGAAAGATATATGGTTCGTAAATATATTGTTGATTCAGTAAAAATGTGGGCAACAGAATATCATATTGATGGATTTAGATTTGATTTAATGGCAGTTCATGATGTAACTACTATGAATTTACTGTCCTCTGAATTGGAATTAATTGATCCAGATATCTTTGTTTACGGTGAACCATGGGGTGGAGGAACTATTGCCCTAGCATATAATCTACAAGCAGGTAAAAATAATATAACTAATATGCCAAGTATCTCGGCATTTAATGATCAATTTAGAGATGCTGTTAAGGGTTCAACTTTTGATGCTAGTGGTTCTGGATATGTAACTAATTCTAATGGTATTTACGATATCATGAAAGGTATTGAAGGTTCAGTAAATTGGGGATGGGGATTAACTTCAACTCAATCTGTTAACTATGTAAGTGCTCATGATAATTTAACACTATATGATAAATTAAAAGCAGCAAATAGTGCATCTAGTTATACTGAAGAAATAGATTATCAAGCAAGACTAGCTAACTCAATAGTTATGTTTAGCCAAGGTGTTCCATTTTTACATGCTGGTGTTGATTTCCTAAGAACTAAAGGTGGAAATCATAATAGTTATGATGCTAGTGATATTGTTAATCAATTAAACTGGGTTAGAAAAAGTATCTATGTAGATTCATTTGAATACTACAAAGGTATTATTGAAATTAGAAAAAACTTTGAGTCATTTAAAATGACAAGTGAAGCAGACATAGAAGCAAACCTTACATTCTTATACCCACCGGGTACCGGAATGATTGGATATAACTTAACTAAGAATAGCGAAGATATCCTTATTTACCACAATGGTGGAGAAGAAATTAATAATATTACTTTACCTAGTGGAGCTTGGTCATTAATTAGTGACAGAGATTTTGCTGGATTAGATAGCTTAGGAACATATAGTAGTACTTATCCGATTGAAAAAGCAGAAACATTAGTATTTGTAAGAGGTAATATTGGTGATGTTATTCCTTCACCTTTACACGAAGTAGAAGTTTCATTACCTGAAATAACAAATTTATTTAATAGTATATATGAAGGTGTTACATTTAATTTAACAGCTAATACTTTTATTTATGAATATACTCTAGACGGTACTACATTTACTACAGTTTCTCCTGCTTCAGCTTCAGTAGCTTTAGAAGATTTAGAACCAGGTGTTTATAATGTTCAGATTAAAGATATATTTGATGAATTATCTGAAGTATTTGTTTTAACTATTAAAGAACAAACAGTTGTGACACCTACATGTTCAGATGATCAAACATTAGTAGATAATGTATGTGTTGATAATATTGATCCAGGTCCGATATATTGTTCAGATGAACCAAATAATCCTGATTGTATTGAGGAAAATTTAGGTGATGATAATGATGATGGAAATTCTACATTAATCGTTGTGATTATTGTTGGTGTAGTTGGATTGTTAAGTGCAGGAATTTTATTCTTTAAAAAAATATTCATTTAAGTATAAAAGTGCGACTTGTTCGCACTTTTTTTATTTATACTGAAAATGATTCCATATACCATGATTTATATGTCAATTTATTTTATATTTTGTTTGTGAAAACACCCCGCACTTTAATTAGCTAAACTGCTCATATATGTCTAAACCAAGGTGATAACTACTATAATTATCATTTGTGGAACCGCTATCATCTTTTGTCTATTTGTTGACTCTGACTTTTAAAAACAGTAAAATTAACATAACAAATATATGAAAGCGTTTTAAAAAAGAAAAAAGGAGAAATGATTATGAGAAAGATTTTAAATTTATCACTAGTTTTTATATTGTCAATCATGGTGGTTGGGTTAGGCTTTGCTAATGTTGAAGCTGCAGCAACTACTGACGTGACAATAAATCTTCACATACATCAGATTGATGGTGATTATACTAACACCGGTTCTGGTGCATGGGATGGTGTAAAATGGAATGAATGGACTTTCGAGTATGTTGGAGCATATGCAACTGTAACTCAAAGTACTGATGATTTTGGAAAATTAATTTCAATAGTTTATACAGCAGACCAAATTAATTTGGTTGCTAATTCTATTGAGTTTAAACCTACTAGAAATACAGGTGTAGATGATGCTGCTAACTACTTAGCGCCAGGTAATGGGCAAGTAATGGGTGACGTTACTTCATTAAAAGATGGTAGTGCAACTACATTAGACTTATATTACGTTGAAGGAGCAAGTGAATTTGTTGTTGGTGAAGACGGATTAGGTCTATTATTTGTAGTATATGTTGATCCTTACATAGCTGCAGACGAAACTGTTTATGATGAATGGGAAATGTGGAGTTGGGATAACGGTACTGATGGTACTGCTGACTTACTAGAATTTAATCAAGACTTATCAATTAAGTCTGGAATTTACAATATTGAAGGTAGACTTGGAGTAATCAAAGTTGATGACGATGCTACCTTAGATACTGGATTTAAATTCAGATTAGGTGAATGGGTTGAACAAACTGCAGCTTATTCATTTGATAATACTGATATAAGAGGAACTGGAGCAGCTGTTGTTCATGTAGAAAAAGGAGTAACTCCTTTATATGATGATGGTGCAGAATTTGGTACTGCAGTTCATGCTAGTTATGAAATACTTGCAGGAAATAAATTTATAGATCCTACTTTCGAAATTGGAAGATATCTAGCTGGAACGATTATTAAAACTCCAACTGAAGTTTCTATTGAATTTTTTACTCCTAAAAATCCAATGGCATATGACGAATCAAGATTTGTTTTACGTGATGTAGATGGTAACGTAGTTCCAGTGACTTCAGTTAATATTTCTACTGCTGGTTCACTGGGTGATTATACATCTGATGTTACTTGTGCTGTAGGTGAAAATAAGTTTATATTATATGTTAAATCGGGATTAGATAATTCATATTTAGGTGTAGTTGGAACTGTTCAGGATTGGATTATTGGAGACGCGATTGTTTCTACTAAAGATGACGAAAATGGATTAGCTGTATTTGAAATATGTACCACTCTTGAATCGGGGAATTTCAAACTTATTTATGATGTAGATCAAGATGGCTTTGATAATGATGATATCGAACTTACTCAAATAGATCAAACATTTGCTTTTAATGGTGAAACTGAGGCAGTTTATTTGATTGAAATGTCAACTCAAGTTGGTTCTTTCACTCAAGAAGTATTCCCTGTAGCTCAAGAAAGACACGTTGTAGTATATGTTGATACTGCATTAGATCATACAAAACTTGGACTTGTTGGAGCTTTCCAAGGTTGGAATACTGACAATCAATTAATGTCAACTCAAGACGGTTCTGAAGGATATGCAGTGTTTGAATTTACTGTAATTGATGCAACTGGTGATTTTGTTGTATTTTGGGATGATCCAGCTTTAAGTGGATGGGATGATAAAATATCTGGTAGCAACAACTTATCATTCGATATGGGTGACAATATGTCAATTGTATTATTTGTTGATGCAACTACTGCAGGCGTTCAATTTACTGCAGAAGAAGTTGACTCTGAATCAACAATTGTTGTAGGGACATATACTCAAGAAGTATTCCCCGCAGATGAACAAAGATATTTAGTTGTTTATATTGATTCTGCTTTAGATCACACTAAACTTGGTTTAGTTGGTGACTTCCAAGGATGGGACGTTGCTAATCCAATAATGTCAACAATGGATGATGCTTATGGATATGCTATCTTTGAGGTTGCTATTACTGGCGCAACTGGTGAATTTACTGTTGTATGGGATGATTTATTAGATTTTGGTTGGGATGATAAAATTGCAGGAATAGATGGTAACCTAACATTTGATATGGGTGAAGATTTATCTATCGTACTATTTATAGATGAATTAGAACCTGAGTCTGTACAAGTTTTATCTGATGATGCTTCAACTTCAAATTTAGATACGGTTCTTGTTTCGTTTACTTTAGAAGAAGCAAATGAACTTCAATTTAGTGAAGAATATTATGTTGAATATATAGATGCGTTAAATACTTTAACTCAAACATATATAGTTATACATGTTGATTCATTATTGGATCACTCGAAACTTGGTATAGTTGGTACTGTACAAGGTTGGGATATTGCTAATCCGATAATGTCAACAATAGATGATTCTCTAGGATATGCTGTTTTCGAAATAGCAATTAATGAGTCTGCTGGAGAATTTAAATTATTATATGATACAGATGGAGATGGTTTCTCTTGGGATAGTGATTTAGACCCAGAAGTAACTCCTGAAAATCAAGTTTTTGATGCTGGAGATAACGATTCTTTAATTCTATTTATTGATGCAAACGTTATAGATCCTTTAGTACCGGAAATTGAAGAAGTTATTGAAGGAATTATGGTTGGTACATTTACTCAAGAAGTTTTCCCTTCAATTGAAAAATATTTAGTTATACATGTTGAATCTGCATTAGATCATTCAAAAATAGGTATTGTTGGTTCTGTACAAGGATGGGATATTAATAATCCAATTATGTCTACAGGAGATGACTCTGAAGGATATGCAGTATTTGAAATAGTATTAAGTGGCTCAGCAGGAGAATTTGTTATTGTGTTTGATGCTGCAGAAGATTGGGACTGGGGAGACAAAATTGCTGGTATGAGTGGAAATTTATCATTTGATATGGGTAGCGATTTAACTTATGTATTATTCGCAGATCCAGCAACTGATTCACAAGCAGTTGAAGTAATTGATGGTACCGGAACTGTTGTTGGGACATTTACACAAACAGTATTTCCGACTATTGAAAAATATTTTGTATTATATGTTAAAACTATTTTAGATCCTTCAAGACTTGGAGTTGTTGGAGATATCCAAGGATGGGATATCGATAATCCAATAATGTCAACTCAAGTTGAGAACTTAAATGGATATGTTGTATTTGAACTTACAGTAAGTGGTAATACAGGAGAATTCAAAGTTTTATATGACTTAAAAGGTGATGGATTCACATGGGATGCAGCTTTAGATCCTGCAATTACTTCAGCTAATCAAGCATTTGATTTAGGAGAAGAAGATACTATTGATTTATTTATTGATGAAATAGATCCTACAGTTATAGTTTTAACTGGTGATGCTGGAATAGAAGTTGGAACATTTACTCAAACTGTGTTTGCAGCTACTGCAAATAAAGTTATATATTCAGAAATGTTAGAATTTGGTCTTTCAAATAATTTTGTTATAGGAGATGCAGTTGCCGGTACTGGTACTTATGCTATTACTGAAACTGAATTTGTAGTTGAATTTAGAAACTCTGCTCCATTTATGACTGATATTGTATTAGTTGATAGTTCTGAAACAGTTATAGCTGTTGAAGACATTGATTATATTCATGGAGTTGGAGAATATACAGAATTAGTAAGTTGTACATCTATGCAAAGTAAATTAATTGTTTACTTAAATACTATGGATACAGAAATTACTGACTTATCACAACTTGGATTAGTTGGTTCACTTCAAGGATGGAATCCATCAAATGGTATAAATCCTGTTGGAATGGATTCACTTGGAAATTACGTATTTGAAATTTGTTTATACTCTTCTAGTGAAGATGTAAATGAAACTACACAAGAATTTAAAATCCTATTTGATGCAGATGGAGACTTTGATTGGGGAGATGCTTCAATGAATCCTGGTAATGTTAGTGTTGACATTGATCCTATCTCAACTATTTACTTAGAAGAAGGTAATGCAAATACAGATACTAAATATCAAGTATTTACATTATTAGAAGTTAACGCATTAAGTACTGATGAAACCTATCAACTAAGATTTACTGATACAAATGGATTCTTAGTATATATTGATTTAGAAATTGATAATATTGGACCAGTTCTATATGATACAGTTAAAGCAGATGTAGAATTTAATGTTGAAAAAGGTTCTGATTTCGATATTATGGATTACTATAATATATTTGAATATATTGATACAAGAGCAGGAAATATTGATTATGTTGTAACTTCAGATATTGATACTTCAGTAATGGGAGTTCAAACATTTACAGTTACAGCTACAGATTTATGGATGAATGTATCAACATTCTCTGTAGACTTTACAGTAATTGATACTATAGCACCTGTGATTACTTTAAGTACAGCTCCAGAGTTAGAAGTTGGAGATACTGAACCAGATTGGGCTACTTATGCTACTGCAAATGAAGGAACAATAGTTGTTGATTCTTCTCAAGTAGATATGAGCGTTGCTGGAACTTACTTTGTTAATTATACTGCAACTGATAGTGAAGATAATGAATCTTCTGTAAGTTTAGAAGTTACTATTGACGCAGTTGAAGTGCCTGTAGAAGATACAACAGGATGTTTCGGTTCAATTGGAAATGGTAGTGCGTTTATTATATTCGGTATTGTTGCTGTATTAGGTGGAGCTGCATTGTTCTTCCTAAGAAGAGTTTAGGAAATGGAGGCAAATAAAATGAAAAAAATACTATTAGTTATTGTTACTTTACTGTTAGCTGTTACTCTAGTAGGGTGTGGTGAAACAGCGAATGATATTGCACCTGCGATTACTGGAATTACTAACAACGGATTTATTGATGTTAAAATAGGTGATGAAACAGTTGATATAACTGGAATCACTGCACAAGACTACGCTGGAAACAATGTTGTAGTTAAAGTTACTGGTAATTTTAATTTAAATGCAATTGGAGAATATGCAATTGTATTAAGTGCAACTGATGTTGATGGATTAAGAACATCTTATGATATTACATTAAATGTGTTAGCTCTTACTTGTGATGAAGATCCTACTCAAGATATTTGTAAAACAGATGTAGAGAGAGCACAAGAATTATATGAAGCAGAAGGAATTTATAATGTAGATTTAGATGCTAACGGGACTCCTGATTGGCAAGAAGATACAATAGAATTATCAATAGGATTCAGTTATTATGGTCCTGTTAATGAAGAAAATGCTGTTTGGTTAAACATTGTTGAATTCATGGCACAATATCCAAACATTACTGTAACTCGTGATGCATTATTCTCAGAAGGTTGGGAAAATGGAGATGATGGTTTACTTACATTACAAGAAACTGCATTAAACGAAGGGAACTTACCTGAAATATTCTTTAACCCTAAAGGTGCAGAAACTTACGATAAAGGTATGACTTTAGATTTAAGCCCTTATATTAATACAGATGAAGAAGCTACATTCATTACTCCTAATGCATTATCAGGAATGATGACTTACGATAACCTTGAAATGTGGGGTATCCCATGGCAAGGTGTTGGACCTTTAGTAGCAGTTAACACTGGATTACTTGATACAATTGGTGTTACAATTCCTGGTTATGATTGGACTTACGCAGAATATGAAGCTCTTCGTGATGAAGTTGGTGAATTAACTGATGCTGGTTCATGTATATTCCCTGGTGTTATTGATTTCTCATATTTTGGAGCTAACTATTTTGATAGTGTTCCAAACGGGTATAGAGGATATAATACTGAAACACAAAGATTTGATTTTGCACAAGCTGTAGGTTATGGAGCATGGCTTGAAAGTGTTGCTTCAGAAGCTAAACAAGGTTGGCACTTCTGGGATTTAACAGAAAGTGATCGTGAAACTGTTTGTCCAGATATATCAGATTCATGGACTGATGGTGTACGTGCAGTAAATACTATTTATTTATGGGAATTTAATACTGCTATTAGTAGTATGGTAGATAAAAACTTTGAAGTTGATGTTTATCCTTACCCAGTAGCACCTGAAGGTGGACAAACTGCAACTTATACTTACCATGATTACTACAGTCTTTCTAAAGTATTAGAAGACGACAGAGTTAAAGCAGAAGCTGCATTCCAATTAGTTAAATGGCTTACATATGGTGAAGATGGACTTGAAAGTAGATGGGATATGGTTTATGACGCAGATCCTGTAGATTTTACTGATGGAACATTATACTTAATGGATTATATTCAAGGTTGGCCAATTACTAGTAATCCTGCAGTTATGGCTATGCATCCTCTTGTAAAAGGATTCGCTACTGACTCAGTATTAGCTAGATATAACTTTGATGCTTTCCAAAATGAAGCTTTCCAATATCAAATGTCAAACGCTAATCCGTATCCAAGACAGATTCCTGCCTTTGCATCGGTAGCAAATGATTTTGAACCTTGGACTATGAAGGATCAAATGCTTGAAGAAAGTTTAAACTTTGGGGATATTGCTCAAGGTATACAAGATACATTAAACGCATCTATTGTTGAATATTTACAAAACTACAATAGTGTAAATCAAGATTAATAAATAATTAAAAATGGCCAATAACTCTTCAATTATTTTGAAGAGTTATTGGCTTATTAATATTTAATAGGGGTGATATTATGATTAAAAAAATAATAATAACTACTCTATTACTTTCATTGATTTTCGGAGGAAGTATATTTTCGCATTTAAATGAAGTAGCACTTGCAAACGACGTTGAAGAAGAAATTGCAGGATTAAAATATGATAGTATTGTTGATACAACAAACGCATATTTAGAAGGCTATGATGAGAGTAGTAGTTACTATGGTGTATATAATTATTGGCAAGGTCTAGCTATTCCTAGTCCGGTAGAAGTATATACAATTACAAGCACAGAAATTAGTGGAGGAGAAATAGTAGCTATTAATGATAGTTTTGGCTATGATAGTTCAACAGTTAAAGCAATACCTGGTGAAACAATTACATTTACTGTAGATGTTTTAAACGAAGGGCTTTATGAGTTTTATGTTGAACACTATCTTGCTGATGAGACATTGCTAAGACCATCACTTTCAGTTTCAGTAAATGAACAAGTTCAATACAATGAAATGTATAATTTAGAGTTGCCATTAAAATGGGAATTAGATAGTGAAAAAACGTTTGATAGATTCGGTGATGAAATAACTCCAAACAGCTATTTATATCAAGAGTGGAGAAATATTGGTTTATCCGATCCTAACTACTTTTTTGTTGAGCCTATAAAAATCTTTTTAGGTGAAGGTGTAAACGAAGTTTCTATTTTAGTAAATGAAGGGTACATTTTATTCGGAGAAATTACTATAGGTAATCTATATGATGAAGCTCCGACTTATTCCGAATATTTTAGTTCTGTCGGTAGTAACACAAAAGCAACTAGTTTGCTTACTATAGCCGCAGAAAGCTATACATATGAAAGTAAACAAAACATTAGAGCTAAGTTCCAAAGAGATCCTAGCTTAACACCATATTCATATAAAAACCGTGTTTTAAATGTACTAGATCAAACATCATACCGTAAGAGTGGAGATAGTGTTACTTACGTATTTGAAGTTGTTGAATCTGGGCTTTATAACATTTCTTTGAAATACCTACAAAGCGAAAATGAAGGTCTTGCTACGTCAAGACTTATTAAGATAGATGGAGAAGTTCCGTTTAAAGAATTAGAAAGTTATTCAATCCCCTATTCAAGAAAATGGGATAATGAGACTTTAAATAATAATGGAGAAGCTTTTGAATTTTATTTAAGTGCTGGTACACATACATTAGAATTAACTGCGGTTAACTCTAATGTTGATGATGTATACCATCAACTTGTTCAAGTGTTAAGTGATATTGATGACTTAGCTCGTGAAGTTAATAAAATTACTGGTGGATTAACTGATAGATATAGAGATTATAAACTTGAAGTATATATACCAGGTATTAAAGAAGAATTAATAAGAATTAATGCTGAAATAGTCGATGCACAAAATCAATTGAGAGTAATCTATAATACAGATGATCAATCAATTATTTCAGAACTTGATGTAGCTATTAAATATATGAATCAATTTATTGAAGATCCTGACGAAATACCTCCGTTTAAATCTAGATTTAATATTGGAGATGGATCGATATACGGAAGAATTAATATTATATTGCCAACATTAATTGATAATCCATTACAACTGGATTCAATTTATATCCATGGGGAAAATATAAATTTACCTAAACCTAGCACAAATATATTTGTAAAATCGTGGGAAGGAATAAAAGCATTTGTTTATTCATTCTTTGATCCTAAATATAATGATGTAGCCGAGGTTGATGATGAAACTATAGAAATATGGGTTCGTAATTCAAGACTATATATTGAAGTAATGCAGAGAATGATTGATGAAGAATTTACACCAGAAACTGGAGTAAAAGTTCAATTGTCAGTTATGCCTGATGAAAATAAAATAGTGCTCGCAAATGCTGCGAATACTACACCTGACGCAGCAATGGGGCTTAGTGTAACTAGACCATTTGAGTTTGCGTTACGTGGAATCGTAACTGACTTAACAGAATTTGAAGGATTTAGTGAACTAGCTACTGAGTTTAATCCTAATAGTTTTATTCCGTTTGTTTATGAAGATGGAGTTTACTCTATTCCTGAAACTCAGGATGTTAAATTACTATTTTATAGAAAAGATATTTTAGAGTTCTTAGATGTAGAACCACCACAAACGTGGGATGAAATTATTAGTTTAATTCCTGTGATGCAGAAATATAATTATTATTTCTACACACCTCTTGGTGGAGATAATGCTTTTAAAACTTTTGGAGAAACAACACCATTTATTTATCAACATGGTGGAGTTTTATATAACGAAACGGGAGATGAAACAATTATTAATGAAAATGGATCTTATGATGCATTTGAATTTATGACTGATTTATTTAGTGTTTATAATGTTCCAATTACAACTTCGAATTTCTTCCAAAAATTCCGTGATGGACAAGTTCCTATTGGTATTGGGGATGGAAATATGTATATTCAATTAAAATATGCAGCACCAGAATTAGCTGGGCAATGGGGAGTTTTACCAATCCCTGGTGTCGTTACTGATAAAGATGCTGAGTCTTGTCATGTTGAACTAGATGATGAAGACCGTTGTATTGAAAGATGGGATCCTACTTATGGTACTAGTAGTATTATCTTTAGTGATTCAGATAAACAAGATTTAGCTTGGGAGTATTTTAAATGGTGGTTTAGTAAAGAAGTTCAAAGTGACTTTACTTATCAACTTCAATCACTTCTAGGTGATGAATTCTTACATATGACAGCAAACGTTGAAGCATTTAGAACCAGTGCTTGGCCTAGTGATTCTAAATATGAAGTACTAGAACAATGGCAATGGGTTAGAACTACAGGTAGAGTTCCTGGGGATTATTTACTTGAAAGAGAGCTAAGTAATGCTTGGAACAAAGTAGTTAATGACGGAGTTAATGCTAGAGTTGCGATTGATGACGCTGTAATTATTATTAATAGAGAATTAAAAAGAAAATTAACCGAGTTTGGATATTATGAAAATGGAGTTATGGTTAAACCATATATAGTTCCTACTTCTGAAAATATTTATTTATGGCTTAGAGAAGGAGGATACTAATATGTACGAAAAAGGATGGAAAAAACATCTTCAATCACCATATTTGTTTATCGCTCCATACGCATTATTATTTGTATTAATTATAGCTACTCCTGTACTTGTAGCTATGGTACTTAGTTTTACTTCGTTTAATACAATTGAAACACCTGTGTTTATAGGATTAAAGAATTATGTAGATATCTTTACTGGTGATACTGTATTCTTACAACACGCTGTTTCTAATACAATATTATTTAGTGTTATCGTTGGTCCTATTGGATATATGATGGCATTCTTCCTAGCATGGATGTTGGCTCAAGTACCACATAGAGCTAGAACTATTTATGCGGTTATAATTTATTCACCATCTATTACAGGAGCTATTATGATGGCTAATGTATGGAGAATAATTTTTAGTGGTGATGAAGCTGGATACATAAACTATATTTTAATTAATTGGTTTGGCGCAGATTCACCAGTACAGTTTTTACAAGATGCTGATTACCTATTTCCTATTATGATTATTGTTTCATTATGGGGTAGTATGGGACTTGGTTTCTTAGCTATGCTTGCTGGTATATTAAACATTGATAGAAGTTTATATGAAGCAGCAGCAATTGACGGAATGAAAAATAGATGGCAAGAGATTTTCTATATTACTATTCCTTCAATTAAACCACAAATGCTATTTAGTGCCGTAATGAGTATAATCGGTACGTTTAATGCAGCAGGACTGGCCCAGGCTTTGGCTGGTGGAGGAGTTCCTCCACAGTACGCTGGATGGCTGATTGTAGACCATGCGAATGACTTTGGATTCACTCGTTTTGAAATGGGATATGCATCTGCTGTAACTGTTATTTTATTAATAATTGTACTTTTATTTAATAAAATAGCTTATAGATTATTTGGAGAGAGGGGTTAGATATTATGGCAAATTCAGGTATAACATTTAATCCAGATCGATTCAAGAAAGATCAATGGAAATTCCATGCATTCCTTATTACTCTAACGTTGTTTATGGGATCACCACTTATTTTTGTATTTAATCATGCGTTTAAACCATATAGTGAGTTATTCGCTTATCCACCAAAATTCTTTGTTAGAAGACCTACACTTGAAAACTTCTTAAGACTTGCGACGTTTTCAAGAGAATCAGGAATTCCAATAAGTAGATATATCTTTAATAGTGTTATTACTACTGGAGCAGTGGTTGTATTAACAGTTATAATCGGAAGTTTAGCTGCTTACGCTTTATCTAAACTAGAATTTAAAGGTAAAGAAACACTTAATAAGATTAACGTATTTAGTTTAATGTTTGTACCAGTAGCTGTGGCTATTCCACGTTTCTTGGTATTAATTAATATTGGTATTTATAATACTTATTGGGCACACATTATTCCATTACTTGCGATGCCTGTAGGTATATTCTTAATTAAGCAATTTATGGATACGAATGTACCAAAAGAGCTTATTGAGGCTGCGAAGATTGATGGAGCAGGTAACTGGAGAATTTATTGGAGTATTGCATTACCACTTGTAATGCCTGCGATAGTTACTGTATCAATTTTAGCATTCCAGTTCTCTTGGAGTAATATTGAAGGATCAAGTATGTTTGTGGATATTGAAGCACTTCGTACTTTACCATTTTATATGTCAACTGTAATTAGTCAGCAAGGAAACATCGTAGTTACTGCCGGTGTTGGAGCTGCGTCTACATTAATTATGATAGTACCTAACTTAATTATCTTTGTATTTATGCAAAATAAAGTTATGGCATCTATGGCAACAAGTGGTATAAAATAATGAAAAGAATTAATTGGAACAATGCAGTAGCAATGATTATATTATTTACTCTTGTCTTATTTATTGGAATAGCAACTAGTTCTAAAGTAATGGCAAGTTCTACACCTTACTATACTTACACAACGGATAATGAAGATGGTGGTGTAAAAACTAGTGATGCATATACACCAGGTGAACAGATATTAGAAGCTGGTGGGGAAAGTTTTAAAACGTTAGAATATGTTTATGTAGATCATGAAGATTATATTTATATAACTGATAGTGGTAGAGCTAAAGTATTTATCTTTGATAAAGATTTAAACTTTATTGATGTTATTGAATATAATGGCTCGGTATCAGGAGCTGATGATGGATTTTATGCTGTTAATAGTATTTATGTAACTGAAGAAAAAATATATATACCTGATTCATTTAGAAATAGTGTATTTGTTTTTGATCGTGAAGCTATTTTAAATAGAGACCAACAATATTTCTTATGGATGGAAGATATTGATGATAGTGATTCTTTATCTACTGGAGATGTATTTTACTTAAATGAAGAAATTGATGGAGTTAGTACTCCAATTGGTGAACCTGTTTTTGTTGTAGAAGTAACTGGACAAAACGCAGATAATAGAGATATTGTATTATTTAAAGATTATGAAACAGGAGAAGAATTATTTACTAAAGTTGATAAAGCTGAAATGATTGGTAAGATTCTTAATTGGGTAACTTATGATTATGATGGAACTGATGTTCTTAAATTTAATATATATGCCGCTAAGAATGAACCAATACAAGTAATCACAACGCCTACTGCACCTGTATTCCAAGAGGGATATTTGTTTGCGCCTAAGAAGGTTGTTGTTGATACTAGGGGTAACTTATATATAGTAGGTGCTCAGTCAAATAATGGATTAATTATGTTAAATGCTGAAGGTGAGTTTTTAACTTTCTTTGGTGGGAATCCACTTAGAACTCCATTTATTGATCAAATAAGATCTTTTATATTAACTGATATTCAAAAGGAAAAATTAAGAAATGAAAACTTAATTAGTATTGATTATGTAAGTAGTGTTGCGATAGATGAAAAAGGATTTATTTATACAGTTACATCTACTTTAGAAAATGATGTTATTAAGAAGTACAATGTATCTGGTAAAAACTACTTTAGTAGTGATGCTCTTGGATGGGTTGGAGCTGTAGATTTATGGGTTGGAGATTATGGTAATGTAGTTGTTGTTGAGGAGTTTGGTTGGATTAATGAATATAACTCTAATGGACAATTAATATTTACTTTTAGTGTGAGTGACGCTGGAATAGACCGTGTAGGATTGCTTAGTTTACCTAAGAGTATTGCAATTGATTCTAAAGATAGATTGTTAGTAGTTGATCAAGGTAATAAGTTACTTCAAATATATGAACCAACTGCATTTACAAATGCAGTTCATACTGCGCTTCAAGCTTATCAAGATGGTGATGAAGATTTAGCTAGAGTTAACTGGAAATCTACTTTAGAGTATGCGACTATCTTTGATTTAGCTCATATTGGGCTTGGGGATGCTTATATTAGACAGGGTGATTATGAATCTGCTTTGGTTGAGTATAAACTCGCTTCTTATAAAGCTGGTATTTCTAATACTTATTGGCAAGTTAGACAAGACTGGATGGAAGAGAATTTAGAGTTAGTATTCTTTGTTGTTTTAATGTTGTTTGTTGGAAGATGGATATTTAAGATTCTTAATAAAAAATATGATTATACTAAAGGATTAAGAAATAAATTTAAAGAATTAAGAACTAAAAGTAGAACTGTTGATGAACTTAGTTATATACCTGAGTTTATTAAACATCCTCTTGATGGATATTATCAAATTAAGAGAAAAGACAGGGTATCTGTGAAAACCGCGACTATTATTTATGGTATGTTAGCTGTTGTTTTCGTAATGTATTATGAAGTTACTAATATTATTTTCCTAGAGAAAACTAATGTTAATATTTTGTATGAATTAATAATACTCGGCAGTGTCCTTATTTTATGGGTAATAGCTAATTACTTTATTTGTTTAATTAATGACGGAGAAGGATCGTTTAAAAATGTATATGTATCAACTGCGATGAGTTTTACGCCATTATTATTTGTTGCACCAGTAATTATTTTACTTAGTAATGTATTAACATACCAAGAAGCTGTATTCTATAGTGTTCCTTTAGCATTCACACTTATTTGGGTTTCGATATATTTCTTCTTTATGATTAAAGAGATCCATAATTATGAAGTTGGAGAAACAGTTAATATAATCTTTAAAAGTATGTTTACAATGTTAATCATGGGTATATTTGTATTTGTTGTTTATAGTTTAAACAGTCAAATCTTCACTGTGTCCACTGAGATTGCAAGGGAGTTGATTGAAAGATGATGAAAAAAATATTATTATTTCTAATGATTCCTTTAACTTTAGTTGGATTTGTAGCAGCAGTTAAAGCTGTTAGTGCGGATGATATAGATTATGAGATTTTATATGGTAATTCTTTAAGTGGTGTTGAATTTGATTCAAATAGTTATATTGAAACTCTTGAAAAAGAAGAAGTTATTTATGATATGGTTATCCCTGATTCATTTACATTTGTAGCAGCGGATAGTGATATTGAATTATATGTTGAAGAGGAATCTTTGGCTATAGCAGTACGTGTTAAAGCTAATGGATATGTTTATTCTTCTTATAACTTTGATGATCCGTTTATTGGGGATAGTGAATCAATTACTAATCCTATTAAATCTGGAGTATCAATTGGACTTTATAAAGAAAGTACTCCTGTTTCACAGTCTTATTTAGATGTTAGAACTGTTTATACTGATGATGGAGTAGAAGTAGGAGAAGAAAGAGTAGCAACATCTACAATTAGAACAAATAGCACTGGATTTATTGCGAATATTGATTTTACTCATCCTGAGTTAATGATCAAGTTTGATTTGCATGTGAATATTGTGGATGGAAATATTGTTATTAATGTTCCTAGAGAAAGTATTATTGAATATAATCCTAATATCTGGCAATCAGATAAACAGTATTATATTTTAAGAAATATTGTATTATTCCCTTATTTTGGGTCTACAACATCTGAAAGTGATGGATATGTTGTTATACCTGATGGATCTGGAGCTTTAATTAGTTTAGAATCTGATCCTGCGATTAAAGCGTCATTTGATTTAGATGTTTATGGTGAAGATTTAGGATATGTTTCACCGTCATTTAGATCAAGAGCATTAAGCATTAAACCAATATCACGTGTTACTATGCCTCTATTTGGAATGGTTCATGATGTTGGTAATACAGGATTTTATGTAATTAGTGAGTCTGGGGCTAATTATTCACAAATTAAATTTAAATCAACTGGATTGATTAATGATTACTATACTACTTATTTTAGTTATAGATATCGTGAATCTTATGAGCAATATCAATCACGTTCTAATGAGGACCAATATAGGATAGCTTTCCAAGATGATCCTAATGAATACGAGTTAGTACAAAGATATGTGTTCTTAAGCGGAAATCAAGCTGATTATGTTGGTATGGCTAAGTCATATCAAGATTACTTATTAGATAATGGATTATTAGGTGAAGAGAGAAGAACTGATTACAATGAAACACCAACGAAAGTGGATTTCATTGGTTCTGAAATTACTATGGGTATCTTGTCTAGTAAATCACAGACTATTACTACATATAATGAAGTAACTGAGATATTAGCTACAATGCAAGAAGATGGTTATCAAAATTTAATAACTTCATTAAAAACATTTGATATGAGAGATGACTCTTATAGATTTGATGTGATTAGAAGTTTAGGTGGAAGTAAAGACTTTGAAAAAATGATTGATTTCTTTGATGAAAATAATATTGAATTTAGTTATTTTAGTGATTATGTAAGAAATTATGAATCTTATTCTAAAGCTCACGCTCAAACTTTGAGTAAACGTGAAATTTATTATATTGAATTATCATGGATGTTTTATGCACATTATGTAACTAGTACTAGATACTATGAACAGTTTGCGAAAGATGATTATGAAGATTTAAGTGAATATGGTATTGAAGGAATCAGCTTAGCTGGATTCGATAAAGCTATATTTACCAATTATAAAGATGGTGTTGTTTATAGTAATAAAAATATGGATGAAATTGCCTTAGCTCTTAGTTATTTTGAAGAAAAAGATATTATGACTAATATTTATTTACCTGATGCTTATCTTTATAAATATGTAAATGAGTACTATGATACACCGATTTCATCATCTGATTTTAGTTTTACTATGGCTTCAATTCCATTCTTACAGTTAGTTATTGGGGGATACGTGGATATGTATTCACCATACTTGAACTTTATAAGTGATGAATCCACATCTTTATTAAGACTAGTTGAATATGGAGTATACCCAAGTTATGTCTTAACTGGGGGATCTACATATGATTTAAAATCAACTAATTCAAGTAATGTTTATATAAGTGAATATGATGTTTTATCTAGAAGAATAGGAAACTATTTTAGATTCATTAACGAAGGTCTTACTAGTACAATCGGTAGTGAAATGATAGATCATACGTTTATTGCTTCTGGTGTTGTTCTTGTTGAGTATGATAATGGAGTAAAAATTGTTCTTAATTATAATGATTTCGCCATTACAGTAGGAGATTATATTCTCCCTGCTGAAGGATATGAGGTGATATCATGAATAAGTTGATAGAAAAAATTGAAAAAGTATTTAAGTATATTTGGAGTAAGATTATTTTATTAGCAAGTTTGCTTAAAAAAGGTTATATGTCAGATAAGATTAGTATTGTAAGATTGGTGTTATATTATGTTACATTCGCATTTCTTATATTCTGGATTTATAAGATTCTTGATGGTAGTGTAAAAAGAAAATGGCATAATGCTACTTTCGTAGAAAAAAGAGCTATAACTGGGTATTTATTTATATCTCCTTGGATTTTAGGATTCATTGGATTAGTATTATATCCGTTTGGTAAAGTAATTTATATGAGTTTTAATATTGTTAATCAATATCAATTAGATTTTACCTATAAATGGGTAGGGCTTGATAACTTCCATAGAGTTTTACTTGTAGATATTGATTTCGTAATAGAACTTCAAAACTTTATTGTTAGAGTATTGTTATACAGTCCAGTAATTATTGCGTTATCAATTATTATCGCAATGTTGTTAAATCAAGATATTAGAGGTAAAGGAATCTTTAGAATGATTTTCTTCTTACCGATAATTATTTTGAATGGAGCATTACTTGAAAATATGAGTGATTATGGTGGAATGGATATTCAACTTAGTTTCTTTGTCCTTGATGTTCTTAACACTGTAATTCCGACATTTGCTTTAGGATTATTTATTGGATTATTTGAAATATTAATTGAGATTTTGTGGTACTGTGGTGTACCTATCCTAATCTTCTTAGCTATGCTTCAAAAGGTTGATAAAAGCTTATATGAAGCGGCTTCAATTGATGGAGCGAATAGTTGGAGTATCTTCTGGAAGATTGTTTTACCAGCGATTTATCCAGCTATAAGTGTATCAATTATCTTTATAGTTGTATTCCTAGCTAACTTTGATGGGAACCCAATTAATAGTATGATATTTATTGCTCGTAATGAGCCATCTCAAAAAGAAGGATATGCATCAGCAATGGCTTTAGTGTATGCTTCGGTTCAAATGGTAATAATTGCATTATTATTTATGCTCACCCGAGATAAATCTAATAAAAAGGGGAGGGTGTAATATATGAAAAAATATGCTGAGTTTAAAAGAGATATAAGAAATAAGTTACCAACATGGAAAAAACATATGATAGGTAACGGTAATGGAAACGGATTGTTATTCAAAATAGCTATTTACTTCTTATCTATTACATTTGCATTTGTATTTGTTTATCCATTATTCTACATGTTTATGATCAGTTTAATGTCAAATACTGATTTAGTAGATAGTACTATTTTATGGATACCTTCAAGTATTTATTATCGAAACTATGTTTTCGCAATTAATGGACTTGCTTTAAATGAATCTTATTATAAAACAGTTATTAATGTTTTATTACATAAAGAATTAATTGATGCAACAGCAACTCCATATCTTGTAGAATTAAGAAAATTATTAGTTATTATAGGTATTATTCCTTTAGTTGTCTTATTTGGAGGATTATACACTGAGAATAAGAAAAGATTATTTTATGTTAGTACATTTATCGTTATTATATTTATGATCTTACCAAAAAGTTATGTAGATAGTGTTTATGTAGCTGGTACTACAACAATAGTTACAGTATTTAGTAGCGCAATTATTGGTTACGGTCTTGCTAGATTTAAGTTTAAAGGTAAGGGTGTAATTATGATGCTTATGTTACTTGTATATGTATTACCTAAAACATTATTATTCATGCCTAGAAGTATGTTATATAATACAATTGGAATAAAGGGAACAATGTTTGCTTTATGGGTACCTTCGTTCTTCGGACAAGGATTACAAGCTACATTCTTTATCCTTATATTCTATCAGTTCTTTAAAATGATGCCTCAACAAATAGAAGAATCGGCATACATTGATGGAGCTAATACAATAAGTATATTCTTTAGAATAGCGTTACCAATGGCAGTACCTGCATTTGTTATTTCATTAACGTACGGGTTTGCTGTTAACTGGAATGAAATGTTCTTAACTAATATTTATTTAGGTGGTAACATTAAAACAATTCCTATGTTACTCCAAGGGCTTCAGGCCGCCTGGGGTAGTGCCGCCGATTACTCTGTAAATAGTGACTTTGTTAATGTCGACTTTACAGAAGCAAAAGCGTTCGCAGGAACGATGTTATCTATTATGCCACTTGTAATTATGTACGGAATTATTCAAAGATTCTTTATTGAAAGTATTGATAAATCTGGTATTACAGGAGAATAAAAAAAGAGTGTAGTCAAATTGACTACACTTTTTAATTTGTTAAATCATCTAATAAATCAAATGGCAATTTAAGAACAATTGTTCCTTTAGGAGAAATTCCTCCGTAGTTATTTTCATATGAACTATAGAGTATCTCGTAACTAGTAAATTCACTTGGTATTTCTCTATAAGTTACTGAACTAAAATTATGAATAACAACAACCAATTCTTTATCAACACCATTTTCAAATACACGATAATACCCATCAAGTCCTGTGCTTGTATAAGGAATAAAATCACCATACATTAAAGCAAGACTATTCGTTCTAGCATCTCCTATATCTATATAAGAATTTAGTAAAGAATTAGGATCTGCAAGCTGTTCACTAACAGTATCAACACCGTAATCCTCAACGTTAGTAGTAATGATATCATAATAGTCTCCCCAAATCATATACGTTCTAGTTCCCAGCATTCCGACTTCATCCCCATAATAAATGTATGGATTACCTGGTAAAAATAGAACTGCTTCAGCTGCCATTCTGAGCTCTCTAGCGTCATCACTAAAAACGGTAGAGATTCTATCTTGATCATGATTTCTCAAGAATGGTGCGTCTATATAGTCTGTAGTATATTTTTCTATTTCAGTATAAATCTCTTGTAATGAAGCCGAATAACTCCATCCAAGTGTTCCATTTATTGCATCAACTATTCTATAACTAGCATCAAAGTTAAAAGCTGTAATACCAGATTCATAGTATTTTGCATATTCTCCATACCATGACCAAGCTTCCCCGACAATATAAACATCTGGATCACTAATTTCACAATTAGTATTAAATCCGGTTAGGAAATCAATATTTGCTTGTGTATTATTTGTAACACCTAAATATTCATTTTCTCCAAAAATATGCATGATTGCATCCATTCTAAATCCAGCTACTCCAGTTTCTTCAATCCACCATGTTCCAACATCGTAAATATAATCAATAACTGCTTGATTTTGGAAGTTTAAATCAGGCATATAGTCAGAAAAATATGCGGCGTAATACATTCCATCTAGTGATGAATGAACTGTTAAAGATGTTTTTTGCAACCAGTTTCTTCCTGAAGGTGTATACCAAATTGTTTGTCCCCAAGAACCTTTAGTTCCATATCTGGAATCACTACTATCTATCCATGTAAACCAATCATAATAATCACTATTTACTCCATTTCTTAGAACATCTTGAAATATATCATTATGAGCTCCCATGTGATTGACCACTAAGTCTATTATTATATCTATCCCAATTAATTCAGCAGCAATTACCAGATCTTTAAAATCTTGCATAGTTCCATATTGGCTATCTATTTCATAGTAATCGTCAATCTCATATCCGTGATTTGATCTTGATTCCATTATTGGCATTAACCATATTCCACCAACACCTAAACTTTTAATATAATCTAAGTTATCAATGATTCCTTGAATATCTCCTACATTATTTTCATCACTATCAGCATATGTTCTAACATAAATTTGATAGTATATTTTATTGTTCATATATACTTCTGTATAATCAGTTCCACTTACATTTTCATCAGATAATGTGACTATCCTTGATTGGTCTGATAAATATGCAGCAACACATTTTTCTTGAAGTGGATCTTGTTCACAAGTTTTTTCTGTAACAGTTATAGTTTTTACTATTTCAAAATCTCCATCTATAGTTGTAATTGTGATTATAGCAGTACCTTCACTAATCCCAAATACAAATCCAGAATTAGTAACTGTAGCAACATCTTCATTACTTGATGTAATAGAAGTTTCCATATTTCCCGCATCAATCGGTAAGATAGACCAATCTAGATTAATAAAATCTCCGACATAAACACTATCTAATAATAGTGAAGTAGATGTAAACGAGATACTCTCCACATTAATCAAACATTTATCTTGTGTATCATCCATTTCACATGTTAATTCTAAAATATTCAAAATAATATCAACGGAACTATAAGTTCCTACATCATCATAAACAAAAAGAGTTAAATTATATACTCCAATAGAACTAAGATTATAACTACCTTCTATTTCAATAAAAGAAGTTATATCGTTAGAATCATCATCAAGGGCAATAACATATGATAAATCAATTAAGGTATCACCAACATATTGATCAATACTGTAGCCATCATTGATATTCCAAGTGTTTTCTCTTGAATCTGTATTATCACAAGCACTAAGTGTTATAACTAAAGTTAATGCAAGTAATATTAAATATATTTTTTTCATAGTATCAACTCTTTTCAAGTGTATTATAGCATAATGATATGGAAAATATATGAAATATAAGAAACGCGAATTTCTTCGCGTTTTTATATTAAATCGATAATTCCTTTATTTGCTGAATTAAGAATCTCATTATTAAGTTTTCCTAAGTTCTTAATTGTTTTATCTACATCTACTTTATTTAATCCTGTTCCATCACAAACATGATTTCCATCAATTACCATTTTAGCAGAAATCATTCCATTCATTGCAGCAAACGATACTTTATATGTACACGATACCTTAGCACCATCACATACAAATCCCATTGATGTTGATAAGTATAAATTGATAGATTCTTTTATTTGGTTTCCAGTTCCTTCTTGAATATAAGCAGTAACTGCAGCTGCGCTACACCCAGTTGCGTGTCCTGTACCACATAATACAGTAACAATATTCATCTCTTGTTTAACATATACACTTGTTAAAAAAGATAAAACTATTAATTTTTGTTTTTCGTTTTCACTCAGTTTAAGAGCATGAGCTAAGAACATTGGAGTAATTAAAGTTCCTATACCTAAGTTCCCACTACCAGCAACTCCATAAACAGTGTAAATATCACCTGTCATTCTCTTTCTTGAAGGAACAGTTATATGTTTTCTTAAGAAGTTTGAAAGGTCATACAAACAATCTTTTTGGGCATCTCTTAGATCTTCAACTAAGTAGTTTCCACCTTCAAGCTTAATTTCATCTCTAGCACTTTCATATTGGAGATCAGCTGTGTGAAATAAATAGTCAAGTCCAGAGAAATCTCCATTTTTAACAAAATCGAGTATTTCATCATAACTTTCAATGTTATATTTATTAACTCTACCAATTAAAGCTACTTTTTCAAAGTCTTCAAGTTTTTCACCGTTTCTAATTACACTTTCAACATTATCATAAGCATCCTTAATTATAATTGTTGCACTATCTCCTTCGTGAGAAGTAATAGTTAATTCTTCATATAATACTGTATGAATATACTTTTCATAACTAATATCAACTTCAATATCATTTAGTAATGATTCAATCTTTTCAATATCATCATTTGTTACACTTTCAAAAACACTTAATTGCTTATTAGGATTTTTAAGTAATAATCCTAAAGCAAGTGCTTTATCTAGTCCGCTTTTTTTTAAACCTGGAACTCCAACATTAACGCTATTTTTGTAAAGTTCTTCACTCATTACGAGTTTAACAGATTTAATTTTCTTATTTCTCAAAATGTACGCACCTATTGAGGCAATATACCCTACTACACCTATATCTGTACAACCCATTGTCTTTGTCAAATTGGCATTTAATAATCTTTCTACTTGAGCTTTATCCAATATAATCACCTCTAATAAACATTATAAACTTAAAAGGTATTTAGAGCAATAATTTTCAAAATTTTTCAATAGGAAGTAATGTTATTTTGTGGTAAAATAAATTAAGAAAAAGGATGTGATAATATGGCAACAATAATTACTGGTAAAAATACTGTATTAGAAGCCATCAAAGCAGATCATAAAATATATGAGTTATATTATTTAAAAGGATCAAATATTGATATTTTAGAGTTAGCAAATTCTAAAAATATAAAAGTAAAAGAATATGATAAATTTAATCTTAATAAGCTACTACCTAGCCATAATCAAGGGATAGGTGCTTTAGTTGAAGATTATAAATATACTAGTCTAGAAGATGCAATTAAAAAAGGTGATCACAATAAATTATTTATTATGTTAGATTCAATTGAAGATCCACATAATTTAGGAGCAATTTTAAGAAGTTCTGATGCCTTTAAAGTGGATGCAGTTATTATACCTAAAAATAGAAGCGTTAAATTAAACGCTACTGTCGCAAAAGTATCTACTGGAGCAATAGAATATGTTGATGTTATTGAAGTGACAAATTTAAATCAAACAATTAAAAAATTAAAAGATAATGGATTCTGGGTTGCCGGGACAGATATGGATACAACTCAAACAATTCATGATATCGATGTTAATACCAATTTATGTGTTGTAATTGGTAATGAAGGGAAAGGTATTACTAGATTAGTTAAAGAAAATTGCGACTATATGGTTAAAATACCTATGAGCGGACATGTAAACAGTTTAAATGCAAGCGTATCTGCCGCATTAATAATTTACGAAATTTATAATAAAAGAGGGTGAGGATTTGACTTATTACAAACATAACGATTATGAAATTATTTCTCAAATAAGAGAGGGAAATAATGAAGCACTTGAGTTATTGTTTGAGAAGTACAAACCTCTAATTTCTAAAAAAATATATAAGTTTAACCTGTACTATGATTATGATGATATGTATCAAGAAAGTTTGATGGTTTTATTTAAATCACTTGAACGTTTTGATGAAAAATACTCGAAAACTTTCACTAGATATTTTGAACAAAATTTGGAAAGAAAGTTCATTACAATTGTTACAAAAAGAGTAAGAAGAAGTGAGATATTTAGAAAAAATGAGAAATATATTTTTGAGAATAATCATAATACTGTTCATCATAGTGAATATTTTGATTTGGTAAAAAAAGAAATTACAAAAATACTTACAAATACTGAAAACTTAGTATATACTTTAAGAGAGTTAAATAATTATAGTATCTCGTACATACATGATACTTACGGCTTAGCTGACAAGGTAATCTATAATTCACTTCATCGTGCTAAGAAAAAAATTCGAAAGCATTTTGAGACTTAACTTGACAAAGATATCGATTTTTGATAAATTATATATTTGCAATAGGAGTTGAGTAATATGAGAGAGAAAATTATACTAATATGCGAAGTTTGTTTATCACGAAACTATAACGTATATAAAAATAAGGAAAACAAAGAGAGAATGCAGATAAAAAAATTCTGTAAAAGATGTGGTACTCATACCATACATAAAGAAAGCAAATAGGAGAGAATAATTATGGCTAAAAAAGTAGTAGAAGTTAAGAAAAATAAAATTATTGAAATCATCCAAAAAGAATATCCAGTTGAGAAATTACTTTTAGGAGTATTAGGAACAATTGTATTAATTCTTGGAGTTTATTTAATTGAAGGATCAGTTCTAGAAATTAGATATACAGATTTATGGATTTTTAACACATCAACAAAAATAATGATTTTTTCAATTTTTGTAATTATGATTGGAGCTACAGCATTCTTATTATCTGTATGGCCATTCTACGTTCCAAGTTTTTCAGAGATGAAAAAAGTATCTTGGCCAACTAAAAACGTCATTGTTAATCACTCGTTAAGAGTATTTGGATTTATTTTCCTTGTTGCGTTTTTCTTTGTGCTAATCGATTTTGGATTAAGACCATTATTTGGTTGGATTAACGAGTTAGGTAATTAATACTAATGGACGGTAGAAGATGGTATGTTGTTCAAACATATTCTGGATTTGAAAACTCTGTTAAATTAAACCTAGAACGTCGTATTGAATCAATGCAAATGGAAGATCTTATTTATCAAGTAATGATTCCTGAAGAATTGAAAATTGAGAAAAAAGCTGATGGTACTACAAAAGAGAAAATGGTTAAAATTTTCCCTGGGTATGTATTCTTAGAAATGGATGTAACTGATGACTCATGGTTTGTTGTTCGTAATACACCTGGAGTTACAGGATTCCTTGGATCAAGTGGAGGGGGAACTAAACCAGTTCCGTTACCACCAGAAGAAATTAATCCAATACTGAAAAAATGTGGATTAATGGAAGCACCAAAATTAGATGTTGAAATTGGAGAGAAAGTACGTGTTATCACTGGACCATTCCGTGATCAAATAGGTGCTGTTGATTCAATAGATAATGATAAGTTAGAAGTGACTGTTCTTGTAGATATGTTTGGTAGACAAACACCTGTAGAATTAGGCTTCGAAGATATCGAGAAAGTATAAAGATAATTTTCTTGACATCACTATTATTAATATAGTATAATAGCTTGGCATGCAATATGCCATGCTATTTTTATGAGTGGGAGGATTTGCAAAAATCTGATTACCACATCACGAAAAAAAGGAGGTGTCTTTCGTGGCTAAAGAAATTAAGACTCAAGTTAAACTGCAAATACAAGCAGGAAAAGCTAACCCAGCTCCACCAGTAGGACCAGCACTTGGACAAGCAGGTGTAAACATTCAAGAATTTTGTACAAAATTCAATGCGCTTACTAAGGATAAAATGGGATCTGTAATTCCAGTAGTTATTACAGTTTATGATGACAGAAGTTTTACGTTTATTACTAAAACTCCACCAGCAAGTGACTTATTAAAAAAAGCAGCTGGAATCAGCAAAGGAGCAAGTAATTCTTTAAAAGAAAAAGTTGCAACTATTACTAAAGAACAATTAAGAGTGATAGCAGAAACAAAAATGCCTGACTTAAACGCAAATGACGTTGAAGCAGCAATGAAAATTATTGCAGGATCTGCAAGAAACATGGGAATATTAATAGAAGACTAAAGCACTTAGTTGTTTATATACAGCTAATTGTGGGAGGAAATTCCGTTATACCACATTTAGGAGGTAATTAATTATGGCAAAAAAAGGAAAAAAATTCTTAGCTGCAGCTGCACAAGTTGATGTATTAAAATTTTACACAGCAAGTGAAGCTATAGACTTACTTAAAAAGGTATCATTTGAAAAATTTGATGCATCAGTAGAATTCGCAATTCGTCTTAACTTAGATCCACGTAAAGCTGAACAAAACTTACGTGGTGCAGTGGTTTTACCACATGGTACAGGAAAAACTAAAAAAGTTTTAGTTTTTGCTAAAGGTGACAAAGCAAAAGAAGCTGAAGCAGCAGGAGCTGACTACGTTGGAGACGCAGAATTAGTCGAAAAAGTACTTAAAGGTTGGGCAGATTTTGATACAGTAGTAGCAACACCAGATATGATGGCTCAAGTTGGAAAACTTGGTCGTACATTAGGACCAAAAGGTTTAATGCCTAATCCTAAAACTGGAACAGTTACTATGGATGTAACAAGAGCAGTTAACGAAATTAAAGCTGGTAAAGTAGAATACAGAGTAGACAAAGTAGGAAATATCAACTTAACAATTGGTAAAGTTTCTTTCAGTGCTGAAAAGCTATCTGAAAACTTAAACACTATTTATACTACACTTGTAAAATTAAGACCAGCAACTGTTAAAGGTGTATTTGTAGAAAATCTTGCAATCGCATCTACAATGGGTCCTGGTATCAAAATTGATCCAGACACAATTTAATTAAAGATTTAAAAATAAAATTGAATAAGAACTTTATGTCCAAGACTTAGGTGCTAATATGCTTAATATCCTAACGAGATAGAAGAAATGATATAATATATCCTCTTTTGTCTATGACTGAAGAGGTTTTTATTTTGATTGAATAAGTTTCGGAGGTGGAAGAGTGTCAAAAAAAGCAATCGCTAACAAACAAGTTGAAGTTAATGCATTAGCTGAAAAAATGCAAAATACGAATAGTTTCGTTATAGTAAACTATAGTGGATTAACAGTTGAACAGGTTACTAAATTAAGAGTTGAGCTTAGAGAAGCTGGATGTGAATTAAAAGTAATCAAAAACAACATTACTAAAAGAGCAGCAGAAGCTGCTGGTTACGGTGAAATAAAAGAAGCTTTACTTGGTCCGAATGCAGTAGCATTTAGTTATGAAGATAGTGTTTCAGCAGCAAAAACGGTTTTTGAATTTGCTAAAGAAAACAGTGCTTTAGAATTAAAAGTTGGTGTAGTTGATGGTGAATATATGGATAATGTAAAAATCCAAACAATCGCTACAATTCCTACAAGAGATGTATTATTAACAATGATCGCTGCAGGATTATTAACACCAATTAAAGAAGTTGCAATCGCATTAGACTTACATATGAAAAATTTAGAAGCACCACAAACAGAAGAAGCTGCTGAAGTTACTGAAGTAACTGAAGAAGCATAATAATATTAGGAGGAAATAACAATGGCAAAATTAACAAACGCTGAGATAATTGAAAGTTTTAAAGAAAAAACTTTATTAGAATTAAAAGAATTAGTAGATATGATGAAAGAAGAATTTGGTGT
>LGVF01000237.1_pt1 | contig 38517 bp, 61 predicted proteins | sample 469901 | NCBI WGS metagenome assembly LGVF01 (sample SAMN03893561, study PRJNA290197) | marine sediment metagenome | material: sediment; isolation source: combined push core samples #3730, #5133, and #5579 collected at Hydrate Ridge | place: Pacific Ocean: Hydrate Ridge
AGTAAAGTGTTTGAACTAGGGGAGAACTCTGAAAATGCCTGAGATATTCAAAGCCGACTTTGTATTGAGAAAGATCTTGACAAACGTGCAGCGAACCGAGGACCGAGAGCTACAAACAAGCACTTTAGTTTTAGGCAACGCGATCGTGGAAATAAGGGTAAAAGGGGAGCCACACTATTTCAAGAATTTTGTACCGGGTTCTTTGATTACAATTACGTTTATGCAATCACAAGTAACGTTAGAGGTTTTTGGCGAGGAAGAAGAAACAGAAGAGGAAGCAGTGCGAAAACAATCAGAAGAGGTAGGCGACCTATGAAATATGAAGACAATCCTCGGGCAACAAATAAAGAGCTGAAACGCATCCAAGATTATCTAAGGACAAAAGGCATACATGCAACTAAGAGTATGGTTGTAGATGTAGCAATAGCTGTAACCAAAAGACTCGGTGGTGGTGACTACACTTTTTATTCGGAGCTCGCGAAATGAAAACACTACCAATGCCAGATACAACGAAAGCAGCTCTTCTTGGGTTAGGGCTATGCTTCTGCTATGGCGCTATGATGGGCACTGCGTTAATGGCAGCATATTGGGGGATCATATGAGCGTAATATTGATAACCATTACAAACGATAACGGGGAAGTGATAGAACGGAAATACACAGAAGTAACTCAAAGGACATGGACTGATACGGTAAAAGCGAACGTGATGGGGTTCTTAATGTGGAATATAGACACAAAAATAAGCGGGCTTGATCCCGGAAAAGATAGGTTACTAGAAAAGATTAGCAAGCTAGAGGAGGGGACCTGAGGATGGATTTAAAAGAGTGCTTCCCTGCAAATTACGTTATCATAGACACGGAGACAAGCGGGCTCGACCCCAAAAACGATAGGATACTAGAAGTAGCAGTGTTAAAGGTAAAAGAAAGAAAGGCTAAAGAACTGAGATCATGGCTACTCAATCCAGCGTTCCCGAACATATTTGAAGTACCAAAGAAAATAACGGAAATAACAGGTATCACAAAAGAGCAGCTAATACAGCATGGCAAACGACCCGGTCCTGCTTTGACAACGATCCGGGAAACCGTTGGCAACTCGCTAATATATGCACATAATGGTATCCGATTCGACCGCCTATTCTTAAACGCGGAATTCAAACGAGTTGACCTTAAACCGTTCTTAGATAGTCAATATCTTGACTCAGCCGCGATTTTCAAGGCATGGCGTATGGATCTTCTGGAGCATTTAAATAGAGGTTCTTTCTTTGAGTTTGCAAACAGAATCTTAGAGAAACGGGCTTATGGTGTCTATTTCAATTTGAAGTTTTGTTGCGAGACATTGAATATTGACATAAGCGATTTGCAAGCGCATAGAGCTGCTGCCGATGTAGTTATGACATATAGGATAATAGAAGCGTTACGAGGGTTATTAATAAAAGATGACTAAGTGGCGGTTCTTCTTATGCAAATGCGGTAAATATTTCAGGGTGCGACCAGGCATTCCGCAGCAGGATTTAACATGCCCAAAATGCGGTAAAAGTGGGCAGCTGGAAAAAGTAAAGATGCGGCAATACGAGCGGGGGATGAGCAGAGGGCTATGAAGATCGAGGGCGACACAGTATATTTCAAGACACTGCCTAGATATTATCTCTTAGAGAAATATGGCGATAAACCAAATACAACGCGAGAAATACCAAGCGATGAAATGAAACATTTTTTCAAGCTCAGGCATGATCTGAAATATATAACAATTGCAAATCTAGATACAAACGAATCTTTCACCCGTAAACTAACAAACATATCAACAATACAATTATTAGGGGTATGGCTTTGGGTTTTTTCATGGCAAAGTTGGGGATTGCTACGTGACTAGTAAAAGGGCATGGCAAAAGCTGGAACAGCGGGTATGTGCTAAGTTCGGCGGACAACGCACCCCACTATCGGGCTCAAACTCCCAGCACGGTACATCGGCTGATTGCATACGCACACGCTACCCTGAGTTCTATATCGAAGTGAAGCTACGAGCTAAGTTCTTGCATCACAGCATATTTAAAGCAGTGGCAAAAGAAGCAGAGAAAGAGGGTAAAACGCCGATACTGATAACGCACGTAAAGAACGAAGATTCCGAGCTGGTAGTGTTGAGGATAGAAGACTTTCTGGAGATAGCACACAGATATAGGGACGGGATAGAGACCTGAAATGAAACTACAAAATCTTGTAATAAACGGGGATCCGGACTCAGAAATAGTACTCAACAAGATATTCCTAGAATCTAATGACATTCTCGAAAATTGTATTCTTGATAATGTAACTTTGTCAAGTGATATGCCTATAATTCTCGCGGAGTGTATTCTTGAAGAATGCCCGATAACTGACTTGCTTCTGGTATATGAACTAGATCCATTTTATGGCAATCCCTACATATTATCAAGTAAACTCAAAAACATAGCCTTAAACAATGTCATCCTTAGAGATTGTGCTATAGTAAACGGGGAATGCATATCGAATGCTAAAGGCAATATAAAAAAGAAGGACATATGAAATGAGTTATAAATTAAGCAGAGCACAGCCTCTATGCTGCCTCAATCCAAGCTGTGATTATGAAGGGTTTGAGTACGATTATTGTAAGAGCTGTTGCAAGGTATGTAAAGGGTGTGCACACAACAAAGGCAATAAAAATGTGTAGAACACGAACAAGAACAGAGTTACCGGCAAAGTATAACGAAAGCGAGCGTAAACGCGGACGGTCAAAAACCGCTTTGTACCGGGAAGAGGGTGGAGATTGGGTTTTAGTGGCGGACCTGAACCTATCAATGGAAAAGAAATGAGAATAATACGGTTTTATAAACGATTCAAAAACCAGCACCGTATCCATAAAAAGCATCTATCATTATGGGTAATAGTAAGAATCTCATGGATACAATCTAGGAAAAAAGAGTGTGATAACGAGCGAAGGGGCATTTCAAAAAAGAAATGGGGTAAAAGAATGAAGTATAAAGTAGAATTACGTTGTGAACAATGCGGTACTTTAATAAACGAAACAGTGGAATTGGATAATTTTGATGTAGCGAAGATGATTGAGCAAGATGCACTATTAAACCCGCTTATTGGTTGGTGTAAGCGTTGCGATGTGAAGCCCACACCACATATCATAGAAATAAAAGATTAATCAATTTTGGGAGTAACGTAAGAAATGAACGGTAGAACAATACGGGAAATAGTAAGGGAAGAAATATTAAATTTAAAGGAGAAGTCAAAGAAATGACAAAAGCAAGCTCTAGGCTAGAGCAACAGGAAAAACACAACGAACCCCAATGGAAACGGAGAGCAAGAAAGGAAACGCACAGAAAAGAGGCTAAGTATTTAATTTTGGTTTTAGATCTGACTTTATTAAAGGAGCAAAAGACATGAAAAAACGAGGTTATTTTATACATGGTATTGATGAACAATGCGGCTTTGCCGTAGTGGCAACAACGCTAAAAGAAGCAAGACAAATAGTATTCAAAGCAGGAGAACTAGATGAGCCCTGGATAGACATACGTGGCTACTGGTGTAGAAACGCTGAAGTAACCGACCTCCCTATCGGTATAATATCAAATCTACATACAGGATTAGTACGAGGCTTATATGGCTACATCGAAGATTTCAAATGCGACATATGTGGTGAAAAAGCTGCTATAGTGCACAACTGCAAGGGGCAAGCAATGTGTACAACATGCGAGGAAGACCACGAAAATGTCTAGCAGAACATGCGTAAGAATGGAGCTACCGAAAAAGTATAACGAAAGCGAACGTAAACGTGGCCGGTCAAAGACGGCACTGTACATGGAAAAAGGCGGCGATGATTGGATCTTTGTGGTGGACCTGTTCAAGGAGAAAGAAAGAAAATGACTCACGATGCAAAAGCGGTATTCAATACACTTAACATACCAAGAACATGTGACGAAATAGCGGCTATCCTAAACTCTGAAGAAGTAACAAACCGTGGATTAGACATCTTGTTTGATTTAAAACTAATTAAAGCATTCTGGCAAAATGAAGATGGTATCTACATTAGAAAATTCAAAAAGGAGAAAGAAAAACATGAGGATAATAACATTTTATAAGCGGTTTAAAAACCAACATCGAATACATAAAAAGCATCTATCGGTATGGCTGACCACTCCCCAAGCTAAAGCAATGGGGCTTTTTTGCTTTTTCTTTGTAAGAAGGAATGCAACATTTTAAGGCAAAGGGAGCTGGCAAGGGGATGAAAGTAATATGCACGGATTGTGGTACTGAATTTAGCTGCGAGAAAGGCAAAGAGCTGAGAACGTATTGCCCAAGGTGTGGCTCTGGAAATGTAACAATACCACAAGTCGATGGGAGAAACGCAAGAAATGAACGGTAGAACAATACGGGAAATAGTAAATAACAAACTGAATTGTGGAACGTGTAAGTGGTTTAAAGATGGGGAGTGCATAAGACGCTTTTGCGGTACATGGTCAATGGGGTTTTATGATTCTTGTATCTTTCATACTTTGAAAGAGGCGTACGAAGATGTTTAAAACATCTTATTTCAATATATTAGGATATAATCAAGCGCAGGTGTGTATGTCTATAGGGTCTGTTAAAGGGTGTCATATATGGTGGACTATGTCCATACCGTTAATACGTGACGAATTCAAAGCGGTTGGGTGTTTTTGTCATCAGAAAAAACAGAAAGCCACACCAAAGTACAAAGGTAAAGGGGCTATGATGCGTGAACGTATAGCAAAACATAGACAGAATTGGTTAAACCAGGAATTAGAAAATAAAAAAGGGGTAGAGGGAAATGAAGATAAAACTAATCTGCACGGATTGTAAACAGGGATTTGACTGCGAAAAAGGCAAAGAGCTAAGGACGTACTGCCCCCGATGTGGCTCTGGGAATGTGACAATCCCGTTAGCGATAGATAACATTGCATATATAGAATCGCTACAGAAGACCTTACAGTAGGGGATGCAGAAACAGCAATGAGCTTAACGTTGTTAATATCGGTAATTACAATCGTGTATATGTACCTGCTATCGCGCCAGGAAAAAGCGGGTTTATATGTGGGATTAGTCGCGCAATTTCTATGGCTACTCTTTATATACGAAAACGAGGAATGGGGGCTGCTTTTGCTAAACGTGGTTTTGTGGTGGGTATGTCTATCGGGGCTGAAGAACTGGACTACCCCGGAATGAGCAAAAGCTTTATATACTCTGGCGTTTTTAATATATCTATGAATTTAAACGAAAATGCAGATGAAATCGCCGCACTGGCAATGGTGTTTGCGGGCATATTAGTCATGATTATGAGTGTCTCCGCGACATTATTCTTCGGTGCCACGAGTGATATGGGTGATGCTTTTAAAGTAGTCGAAGGGGTAATGTTCTTAGCGGCTGGTTATCTGTTCAGGGGACATGTAGCGGGAAAAAAATGAATGCGAAACTATTAGTACTGCTTGGGCTTTTACTCTGTATTTTTATAGTGCCTTTAGCCACTGAGGCGGTGGACCTCAATTTTGATATAGCTATTTCAGGGCAGGAAATATCACTGGTGAAAGGTATCACAGACTATACAGGTGTAACGAACACTAGTATAAGCCAGTATGAACGCTACATCTACTCGGTGGACCAATCGCTATTCGATTACGAATCTACAGGATTTATAGGTAATAATCACGACATTTCAGTATCAACGAACTTATCCGGGACCCGATCCGGGAGATCGGGAATCGGCGGCACTGACTACATTGAGAATGTGGGCGTTGGCAACAATAAAAGCTACTGTGTATTTGGCAGCCGTGGCATCGGCCATGATTTAACAGTGGCATCAGTTGTAACGATACAGCCGACCACACTCGATTATGGCTATGTAATAGAAGCGCGAAACGGCGAAGCAGGTGCAGGCTATACAAAGCAGACCGAGAATGTGACGACAACCAGCCGATACGAGATAAGGGGTGCAGACGTAGTAGTGGTAGGACAGCAGACATATACACGATATCCTGCGGTACCAGCGGGCAAAGAGAGCCTAAAAAAGCGGTTATGTCCATGGGGTGGAGACGGTGAAGGCTTTCCAATCTTTATAGATAAGCCAGCTGAAGAAGTTGCAACGGAATACATAAAACATTATATTATAACCCGGTAAATGAAACATGAAACTTATGGATTGTTACAGGAAATGCCGAAAACTACACACGGCAATGCATTGTTTTCGTATATGTAGGACTGCAAAACCGAAACCACAAACATCAATGCGCGGCATACTGCATACGCAAACAGGATGCCCACCTAAACACGTACATGTAGGCGATGCACATTTAGATCCGATTTCACTAGATCATATACAACTGTTTTTAGCACAGGACGAAACAGACTTACAAACATACATAGCAGAGAAGCATGACTGCGAGAATTTCGCGTTACGGCTCCAATACATGGCTCACGAATACTTCCTTAAGGCGGATTTAAACGCGGCGTTCTGTGAGATATGGGGGCCCGTATTAATGAACGGTAAAATAGTACAACATGGCTTCAATGGTTTTGTAGCACCCGATATGATCTTACGATTGATAGAACCCCAAACTGATTGGATATACACAATAAACAACTATTTACGAGGGGCACCATCCCTAATCGTAATGAGATAACGCTGGAAAGGTTTCGCAGACGTCCCAGAACGGCGGTGGGGGGAGGGGGGTGCATACATCACGCTCTTGCCCTCTACCGCTACCATTTTAATTCATATTCTAAGTTACCAGTGGCATCCTTGTTAAACAACTTCACCGCGGTTTTTTGCCACGTTTGCAGAAACAAGCTTATTTACAAGTTTATGCTTTTGTTAAACTAAACGAACAACAGACAAGGCAGCATTCACCTATTTTACCGGGACTTTTCCCTCGGATCCAAATAAGCTATTCAAATGACTACTACTACTACTACTACTACTACTACTACTACTACTACTACTACTACTACTACTACTAAAAAATAATAATAATAATAGTAGTACCTATAGAGTGAATTCTACATGAGGTTACATATATATATAATCCTCGGCATTTCTATTCTATAGGTGAAACAAATATGGTAAGAGCTGTAGGGGGAAGGGAAGCGACATTAAAAAATGGAAAGCCACATTGTATTGTATTGGATGATGAACAACGAGGGACTATAAAAGCTCAGAAAGGGGATTCAAGTATATCGGAATTTGTCAGGGAATGTATAGATTTACGCATTACTCCTAAAGACGGGGATGAAAGGGAAGAAGAGCTAAGATCGTTAAAAGAGGAAGCAGTAAAGCAAACCAAACAATTGAAACAATATGAGCAGGCAGAACGGAAACGGCAAAAAGTAAACGAAGAACAGTTAGCATATATCGGTAAAAGATACAAGGAATGGGAAATGACAACGGCATTAAACAGTGGTAGAACCCGGTTGGCATGGGCTCAAGGCTGCGTGCATGGATTACCGATAAGCCCTGAAGAAGCTTTATGCTATCTACAAGGCGAAGGATACTTCAAATTGGAGTGAAGCAATGATAAAAATGAGCAACTACACTGAGCTTTTCGCACCAACCTCACTAACAGCACTCATATTTTTTATAAACATGGAAGGGGACATTGATAATTATAATTCGGTCATAGAGGTGCAAGCGGCAACACAGACAACCCTCGTCTTACTCGTGCCGACATTGCGGATGCTGGCACATTGTAACATTTTAGATGTGAAACATGAAGGTAGAACATCTTTCTATCGCCCTAATAAGCATTCTGCATTTCTATCTACTTTCAAAACGCTTTTAGTGGATTTAGAAAACGACTTATGCACGAAACCCACATAACCATTTCCGCCTGTTTTTGTACATATATAACCCTATTCATAAAAAAACTATAAGCTACCAATACCTTTATATACTGCTATAATTAATGTATTATTAATAACAAATAAAAAAGGAGAAAGAAAGATGGAAGCAAAAATAAGAATAATAAGAACAGAGGGGGGTAAGTAAGATGCCTATCATATATCTCGCTCTAGAGTTAGACAGACGCATACAAGCTTTGAAATACAAAAAGGCAAACGTTTTTGTCAATGCGGAGGTAAGGCGGGCTCTGAATCGGCTAGAGAGCTTAGAGTTTGATTATAAAGCAATAACGAAGGCATGTGGGAAGGGTTTATCGAAAGCGGAAAAGCTGAAATATTTGCAAGCTCGGAAAACGCAGCTAATTTCGTTTAGAGGTGAAGAGCAGCTAAATGTGCTACAGGTGGAGCAGAGCATAACGGATGTAGATACATTGATTGAACAGGTGTTACAAGGGGGTAAAGATTAATGTCCGAAGAACCGAATACACCTGGTGCAGAGTTCTTCGCAGGCGTGAATAAAGAGCTGCAAGAAAGGCAAGATAAGGAATCTCTGGAAGAGGCAGAACTATTTGATGATGACTTCGGGGATGGAGACGATCTCATAGTGGTTGGTGAAGCCAAACCTGAGACATCTGCGAAATCAGAGCCAGAGCAGCCAGAGCCAGCGGACGATAAGGCTAAAGCCAAAGCTGAAAAAGCTAAATTCAAAGAACAAATCCTTGTTTCACTAGGCTTCCGGTGCTATGATAACGGTGATGAAGGCCGTAAATATACAATGATGCTGCATTACAAAGATGCCGATCTGAAACTAGGGAAAACATTCAAACTAAACGGCAGCCATTTCTGGTGGGCATATGCGAAGGATTCAACGCCTGAGGATCCAGATAGGATGATGCCATCAAAACAAATCGCTGAAATACCAGTTGTACACTTATACAACGAGATTCTAAATAATGTGGTGAAGATGCCCTCGAAAGAGGTAGTTGGGCACGTGCATAAACGACACGGTCATTCGTTGTTAATAGAGTTTGATGTACCGGAAGCATACGAAGAGAAAGGCGCAAGCTTCGGCGAAGGTGCGGTAAAGTCTGATGTGAACGGTAAATTTATAGCAGCAAGCTTCTCCGCGGCAACGAAGAACCAGCTGGCAAAGATGAAAGTACCACGAGTAATCAGGCTACCAAACTATGATGCTGAAATAGACACGGCACCGAAATCCACACCGCAAACAAAAGATGATAAACTTATCGGGGGTCACATACCACTATCTTCCTCAGAGAATCCAAATTCAGAAGAAGAGGCTGAAATAGCAGCAGAAATGGCGGATGACATCATAAGGATGCGGTTATCGGTTCGAGCAGCGGTAGAGATAACAACAGGTGAGGTAGATGGCAAGATAGATAATCAAGGTCTTGCGGGATTCGTAAACGGGATAGCAGTGGCATTGTTTCGGGAGCCGAGACTGGAAGCGGGATTAGTAGCACAACGGGGGAAGGTGGCCAGTAAACAATGAAATCCGAATATGCAAACCTGAAGAGGGCGGGGGAACTGACTAATAGCATCTTAAATGAAGGTACATTATATTATCACCCACTAACTCGTAGTTTTTCATTGGATTCACAAATCAAAGTAGGCGATAAGGTAGTCTTAGACACAAAAAAGGATAATACGTATGATGAATATTTCCTTCCTTTTGTTAGAAAGCAACAAAACGAAGATGCTTTATGTATGGGAATTGTTCTTTCAGAGCCTTTATGGATTGATTTTCCGAAAGTGTCGGAATATAAGATAGAATGGGCTGAAATAAGAGACAGTCAGTTTTTTCGTATGGCAATTATACGTATATTGCATCCGATTGCCGTTTACGACAATCATTTTTCCTACGTGGCAACAAAAGATGAGAAACCGGAAACTGATAGAATAAAAGAAAATGGGGAAATGATGACGATGGAAGAGAGGAAAATGAAAACAAGAAGAAATCCAACAGGATTAGAATGGTGCTTTTTACCACCACTATTGCTTGATTCAGATGCAATCCGTAAAGACATAAGAAGGATTACTACCATAGGTGGCGTGCTATTCAGTAATTCCATGAGGAAATATATAGAATGCTAACAGAAATAACGTTAATCTTGATGTTGACTTTGACCATCACCTTCGCGCCAACACCCGAAGTAACAACAGAACTCCAAAGGTTGACGGAGGATATAGCTGCCTTACCCTACGAAACAAGTCAAATCAAACACAACGTCTTTGATTGCAGCGATACAAGTGCAATAACTCAAAACGAGCTATCAAAGAAAGGGTGGACCGCCCACATATTAGTTTTAAGCAGGGCAGATGGCATGAATCACGCTATGGTTCGTGTTTATGCTAACGAGACATACTACATAGAGTGCACTCGAAAACGCATAGTTGCTGACATTCCAGCGGGTTATACCGGTGTAGATGAATACGAAGATGTAGTAGCCGCAGTGCAACAGAGCGGATATAAACCCCTAGAATGGGGGGTTGCAACATGTACAGTGGAATTGGAAAGAAAAAGAGTGAGGGGCACGAATAAAATAATGAGGGTAAAGAAATGGACGAAATAGCGATATTGTCGGCTAGAGAGAAACACATAGAGGCACAGTTATTACAACTATTGGCAGAAAAGGAAGAACTAGAAGCCGAAATAGCTTTGTTTGAAGACGAACTATCAGAACTGAAACTAGAAATAGCATGGACAGAGGACGATAATCGTACAACTGCACGTAGAGCAAAACAAAAATACAAAGCGGCGTTAGCTTCGGACAATATACCGCTTTTAAATTCCCTGTACCGAGAAACAAGTACAGCATTATATCAGGGAATGAGACATGGGTGGCCGGTGGAAATAAAGGGTATGGCATATATAACGGAGATAGAGGCAAGGCGGAAACGGCGTGCGGTGGTAGATCGTCTGGCAGAGATTTGTTGACGATATATGAACATATACAAAAATGTACATATATAACCCTATTCATAAAAAAACTATAAGCTACCGATGCCTTTATATACTATCCTTACTAATATATTATTAAGAATAAAGTGGCAGACACAAACACAGATGAAAAGGAAGACATGCAAAAAGTTAAGTGCCCGGAATGTGGTCATGAATTCTTTTTAGACCAAAAGGGTATATGCAGTTGACTCTTAGTTGGCTATAATGAAAGAGACACAAAGGCACAAAGATGGCATTACAGCTGCAAAAACAGTAAAAGTTTATAAACTTGCACCACTTGGTACATTATGGTACATTATAGATGAAGGAACGACAAAAGCATATTGACACATTTAACACATACTATGGACTCGGCACAAAACGCAGCTTAGCGAAGCTCCACAAACATCTCACCGAAACCGTACCAGACAAAAAAAACGTGCCCGCGCTTCGCACACTAAAGGATTGGTCTCATGTATTCCACTGGCAGGAACGTGTTTTGCTACGCGATAACGAAATATCAAAAAATGTAGAGAAGAAGATACTAAAAGCAGAAGAGGATACCCGGATAAATTCGTACACGAGAATATTAGAACTCCGGGATAATTTGCTGGCAGCAGTTGGGACCGCGTTCTATAAAGACCCAAAGGATGGTAAAACAAAAATACGCGAGGACATCGAAATAAACACAGCACGCGAACTAAGAGACGTGACTATAGGTGCATTGAAATGCGAAACCGAGGCATTGCATATTTTATCGCCGGAGCTGCCACAGGAACCGAGCACGGTACAGATAACGATAAAAAGCGCGATGGACTTACCGGATAAGAATTAGAGTAATAAAAATGGACGAAACAAAAACATATATAGAAATGTGTATAGAGGCATTAGAAATACAGAAGACACGCCAAGATCAATTACAAGAATTAGTATGGGATATTGATAACGAAAACAACCTTGATTATTTATTAGCATGCTTTTGTATTGATAGTGAGGATAAACATCTTACATATTACCAGCGATTTAAGACATTAGAACAACGGTGGTTAGCTTTTGTAATGTGCACAAAATACCGGAAGAAATGGGATAATGAAACAAAAAAATGGATATATTCGGATAAATTCAAAAAGAGCTGACTAAGGGAACGAAAAAGTAAATATATGCATATATGAGAATGCCTGAACAATCTTTAGACTATGAACCGGTAACAATTGAGCAAGAGCAAGTGCTAACAGATTCCGCGCATGAACTCTTATTATGGGGGCCAGGCGGGAGTGGAAAGACTCACGTAGCAGCAATAAAGGCTATCCTGTACGCCATAAAGATACCAAACAATATCGTTTTCCTGATAAGACGTAAGAAAGTGGATTTGCGCGGCACACTTTGGAAGAAATGTATGGATCTCTTACCGAGCAACCTCTTAACAAAAAAAGACGAGAACTCGATGATATGCCATATTTCTAATGGCTCGGAGATATGGGGGCTCGGCCTGGATAGCGAAAAAGACGTGAATAAACTTGCGAGTACAGAAAGCGGCTTCGTTGTCATGGAAGAAGCAACAGAAATTGAATGGGGTCATTACGAAGAGAAAGTATCGCGCAGCAATAGGCTACCAACAGTCCCATTTCATCAGATTTTAATACTTTGCAACCCTACGTTTCCTTCACACTGGATATATCAACGGTTTCTTTTGCAAAAACGTGGTACAAACATTTTCATGCCCACTATCCCGCGCGCAGCGGGCATTATACCAAATTGGTGGTACGATGACTATTTAGCGAACTTAACAGGGGTTTTCGGTGCACGTTACCGCGATGGCAAATGGGTGGCAATAGAAGGCGTGGTATATCCGTTTGATCCAACGAAACACGTGGTAAAGCCGTTTCCTATACCTAAAGACGGTAAACGAGTAGTTGCTGTGGACCACGGGTTTTCGCATCCTTTTTCGTGTCAGTGGTGGTATGTTTCACCTGACGATAACTGGTACTTATACCGCCAGATATATCATACTCAGCGTCGGGTAGCCATCCATGCAAAGGATATCTTACGATTTTGTGGGCAAGACGATATAACCCCTACCCTTATTTGCGATCATGACGCTGAGAACAATGCCGATCTGAGACATGCCGGGTTATCGACATCAAATGCACAAAAAGCGCGATTAGCGGGGCAACAAGCGGTATATAAACTATTTGAGGAAGATCGGATACATTTCTTTGAAAATAGTCTTGTTGAGAAGGATCCGCTTTTACAATTCAAGAAACGGCCTACTTGCGTAGAGGAAGAATTCCCGCTTTATGCGTGGGCATCAAAAGGCAAAGAGGATATGATCAAAGAGTTTGATGACGGTATGGATACGATGCGCTATGCAGTTTTCACAGATGGGTTCTCGTCTGGCGATACAGTACCGGCTTCTAAGATGAGTATAGGTCGCGGCCCATTACCGGGGTTCCGTGTAGGTAACAAGATACCGCATTTCTAATATTTAGCTTGATATTGTAGTATCCGTCGCTTTAACTCAATGGCTTTGAAGAAGCATACGCAAGGAGTCTTCTTAAGTGGACTATAAAACGTCCGTGAAAACGGTGATTCATCTTTTTCTGTGAAATAGTCTTGTAGCCTCTCATTAAACAGTAAAGGGATAATATCGGTATCTACAGGATAGCGGCTTTCAAAGGGGCTGCTGGAAGCAGGCATTTCTGTGGTGACCATTTTATACTATATAGCTCTATGAGGGTTTAAAGTTATCTGATGTCATTTCATTCACATTATATGCCCTGTAGTGGTTATATGACAACTCCAATACCGAAGCCCACGGGGGGCTTGCAACCGAAGTAAATGCTTAGTGTTCTAATCGTAAATCGTACACGAAACACTGTTTTGTTTTATATGTCGTTTCAACCAAATAACCATTTATATACTAAAAAAACAAATCAAATAACAGCGGCAACCTCAGTCATTCAAAAAAACAGGTTATCATCTTTGCTCACTTTTGCTTCTTTTGCTTCCTGCACAGCGTTCGATGATGTTGCTGCTACCCAATTCATATTATCTTCGCTATACTGTATATCACAACCCCCAAAGAAACCAACGAGATTATAGTACCGATACTCCATTTTAGCCAGCTTCTTGTCTTTTCTTCTTTTGCTTTCATATCGCGCCCTAAAACTATCACCTTCTCTTCGAGTCGCGCGAGGGTAACATATATCGTACAAAAATGGTCGAAAATATCAGAGGGGGGCATTTATAATAATTTCCTTAACCTTTTCAATTAGTGATTTGCACGATACATTTTTCGGCTCATAATCAATATTCTCGCGTTTCAAGAAGTCAAGAACGGTATCAGCATTCAGTTCTTTTTTCAGCATAACATCAAAACAACCCATTCCATCCGCGAAGTTCGGATAAAAACTCATCATTAATATATTCGCATTGGCATCAATATCTTTAATTCTTTTCGCTGCTTCAAAGCCGCACATCCCTCCTAACATAATATCCATCAGTACAATCGAAGGACGTTTCCCTGCTTGCGCCAATCGCGCATACAAAGAGATACCCTCTTCTCCTGTTTCTGCTCCTTCAACCGTGTAATTAACAAACATGTACCTCATATACTCGCGCCAGCTTTCGTTATCGTCTATAACCAGAATGGTTGCCATATGTAACTATTAAATCAGTAAGCTTAAATATATTTAGTGCGGGAAACTTAAACCTTTATATACAACAAACAACAATAGTTAAGTATGGAAGATAAAGGATGTGGCGGTACCACAAGAATTAAGGATACGTTGTATTGTAGTCTTGTTGAATATAGGAACATACGATTAGAAAAGGGGACAGTAGAGCGGCTAAAGAAGCGGGGGACAAAAGGTGAGACGTATGACGACATTGTTAGACGGTTGTTAGGGGTAAAAAAGAATGATTAAAGGAGACAATGTGATTGTATCTATAAAAGTACATGCAACTATCAGAGACATCCAACCCGACGGGACGTTTGATGTGTACGTCTCAAAAATGGATAACTTGTCTTTAAAACCTGAAATTGTTATGCAAAGGTTAGTAATGTCACAATTGGAATCAATAGAGACGAAAAAATGAGCGAAACGCAGAAAGCAGAACTATTAGCGTTTAAATCCCGTGTGCATTTTGCACTATGTGTGGAGTGCCGGCGCGATTTATCACGTGTCCCGAGAAGACTCTGCACTTTAGTGCAGAGATGAATCGGGCATGGTGACCACCATGATAAATCATGCACCACACCCAATATAAAGTATATATACTCCTAATCCTATATAAACACTATCACCATGAGAAAGTCATACAAGTTCCGGATATATCCCGCGAAAGCTGAGGAGGCTATTATACAAGATACCCTTAATACTTGCCGTATCTTGTATAACGACTCGCTTTCCGCTCGTAAAGATGCTTATGAAGAACGTTTTGAGTGTATTAACTATTACGACCAAGCGGACCTGCTAAAAGTACAGAATAAAGAAAGCAAATGGTTAGCTGCTGTATATTCGCAGGTGCTTCAGGACGTTTTGAAGCGACTTGATAAAGCATATCAGAACTTTTTCCGGCGTGTAAAAGCGGGAGACAAACCAGGCTATCCACGTTTCAGGGGCTATGACCGCTATGATTCGTTTACGTATCCACAAAAGGGCTATAAGATTGTAGATAACAAACTTGTATTATCCAAGATCGGTACTATCAAAATCAAAATGCATCGTCCAATACCGGAAGAAGCGAAGATTAAGACATGCACGGTAAAACGAGAAGCTAATCGCTGGTTTGCTGTATTCACGGTGGAGCTGCCGGATAGCGTACCGGAGGAATGTGAGATAAGAAACACTATTGGGCTGGACTTAGGCTTAACAAGCTTGATAACCACGAGTACAGGCGAAAAGATAGATAACCCGCGCTGGCTGAGGACAACAGAGAAGAAGCTGGCAAAGTCGCAACGCAAACTTTCTCGTAACAAGAAAGGTTCTAAGAACAGGAAGAAGCAAAAGCTGGAAGTGCAAATAGTACATCGCAAGATACGGAATCAGCGTTCCGACTTCCTACACAAAGTCAGCAAGAAGCTTGTAGATAAGTACGATTTCATAGCAATGGAGCAGTTAACAATTAAGGGTATGATGAAGAACAGATATTTAGCGAAATCAATATCAGATGTCGGCTGGAATCAGTTGACAAGTTTAGTGGCTTACAAGGCGGAAGGTGCTGGTAAGATCATGGAACTCGTCAACCCAAAAGGTACAAGTCAAGAATGTAGTAGGTGCGGGGCTGTAGTATCGAAGACGTTAGCAGTGCGGACGCATAGATGCCCGTATTGCAGGCTTGTGATGGACCGAGACGAGAATGCAGCTATTAACATCTTGAACCGCGCTATGGCCAAGGTAGGGATGGGACGTCCCGAATTTACGCCTGTGGAGATACTCGCTGGAGTGTCTATGAAGCAGGATGCTTACGCTCTTTAGAGCGAGGTAGTTCACCATGGAAATTGATTGATAGAAGTAAATGGTGTGAAGAACAGGATAAGATAAATGACTGAAAAAGAAAAAGATACGGGAGCTGCCAATGAAAGGGTGGCTGAAGAGGCCCCGTTAAAATTAGAAATTTGCGCTTTCTCATCTTATATTTGCTGATGTCTCGTCTGTTGACTGGGAGACTGCATCTGAAGCTATGGATAACGCAGCCAGAAGATCAATTGAATTACGTATGCAATATATAGATAACCCTCTTTCACATCCTCGCGTACACCCTATGTGCCCGTGTAGTCTTGAGCCGATTTTTCCACAACCTTCGGCGGCTCGCCGCAACCAAACACATGAACCCTAAAAGTTTATATGTCATGCTTCTTTTCTATGCTTGATGCCTATCAAAAAACCGAAAGCGAAAACCACAAAAGAAGAAGGGGTAGCGATTGTTTCGAGTTCTGGAAATGTATTCACACCTTCGGAAGTTACCGCGGACGTGATAAAGGACCTTCTAGATAATAATAACTGGTGCGCAGGGCTGGTACAGAAACAGAAGAATCTTATCTATACGGATAAGTTCTCTCTCGAAGTGCTAGATGCAAAGGGGGAAGCGGACCCTGGCCTGGCGAAAACTATGACTAACATGTGCGAGAATGTACGCATGTGGGCTATGATGCAATTAGGCTATGCAGATGGCGAGTTCGGTTATGGTATTGGTGTCTATAATCCTATATGGGGCTATGAAGGCTCGGAATATCGGCTACAGGATTTGCGGTATTTGCCTGCATATACGTTTCGTAATGCGGGTGGCAATCAAATGCAAACTTATTCTGAATTATTGCCCGGTATCACCTTAAGCGAAAACAAAAAGGAAGTAGAGTTCTACCAGACAGACGATTCAAACGAAACACATAAATTAAACACTGCTAACTTGTTCTGGATAAAAGATCCTTCGTCCGCAAATTTAGCCGGTAAAAGCATCTTTAAACCAATTGTACCGATAATCGAGCTGCTTAAGTATGCATGGGCAACAGAGACGCAGCATATGAACCGTGTGGGGGCACCGATAATTTTTATCAAAATCACTAACCCACAGCCGGCATCTGCACGGTTAGACGGTGTATCAGATGTTGAATATGCCGGGCTTTTCCTTAAGCAATGGGGTAAAGATTCAGCGTTTATTTTACGTGAAAATATGGAAAAGTTTGAATTAAATATAAAAGATAACGCTAATAATTTAGAGGTGATACGAGCGTTAAACGCGATGATAATTGATTATATGTCGCCAACTTCTTTTATTTCGTCAGGTGAAGGCAAATCACTAGGCGACAGCAGCAAGTCGCGGGAAACGTTTTTCTACAAATATATCAAAGGCATCCACACAGGGCTAGAGGATCAATGGGAACGTTTATTGCAAATGTATCTAGACAAAAACGGGTACGAAGGCTATATTGTGAATATGCACATTCCCACTCCTGACATAGACCATAGCGAGATTGAGCTACAGCAAGCAAAAGTAGGTAGAGAATCACAATCTTTATCTGTAAACGAACGCAGGAAACGTTTAGGTGCAGAACCGCTCGATGAGGCAGGCCTTAAAAAATTAGAGGATGAGTTCGCACGTGCGATGACTCCTGTTTCGCCGGGTTTTGAGAGCGAGGCCAGCATCTCAACAAAGGTGCCTAGGGATCCCATCCTTGAACGTGCACTGCATAAAGCCTCTATAGAATTATCAAAAGACATCACGAAAGCTTTGGATTTGGAAGAGGGAATCTGAGGGTTTAATGAAATATGATAGAAAAAATGTCAGAAGATATACGTATAGGTTCTTTTGAATGGGGGATGGCAATTACTATGAGATTGAATAAACTAATAGAAGCATACAATCTCCAAAAGAAATCCTGAATCAAAACCCTTTTTAAAAATGAAAACTACAACGCGGAGAGCTTTGGACGCTGCAATAGATGAATATCAAAGGACGATAATAGGTGCACTAACGGAAAGCGCGGCACGATCATATGCGGTGGGTGCCAAAAACGGGTATGACAAAATGGGGCTTGCATACCAGCGGCGAGGCGAGGCAGCTTTAAAATTCGCAAAGGAGTATGGGGATCTGTTAACAAAAGAAGGGGCTTCTATGATTAAAGAAGCTGTCCCACCATATACTCCTAAAAAGATAGCGTGGCTCAAGGAAAACGAACAGCTCGTACGAAAACAAGTAACAAAAACCATAGCAGAGGGCATAGAGGAAGGAAAACCAGTTGCTTCTATCGGAGGGAAACATGTGGGGGAAGGTACAATTGCTCATGATCTGCAAGAATTGTTAATCCGCGAAAAAGCATATGAGAATGTTAGGATAGCACGCACCGAACCCGCCCGTCTGCAACTCGAAGCGGCTAATCTACAATATCAGGAGAACGGCGTGCTCGAAATAACACGGCTTTGCGGACCCAACCCTTGTGATCTGTGTGCCCCCCTGTGCGGGAAAAAATTCCCTGTGAAAGCGGCACCAGGGTTACTGCACCCAAATGGGACATGTGATAATGCACCCGTTATCCCGTTAGGAGGTTTACATGGTAGCCGGTAAGAAGGTGACGGGGCGGGAAAAGGATTTTATCTGTAAAAACAAAGCAGATTTTTCATATTGCCATATCGCAAAGCAACTGGGAGAACTATTCCCTGAAGACAATCAGGGTTCGCGCGATCGACAAACTGTAAAATACTGGGCACGCAGATTTTACAAAGAAGAAGAGGAAGATAAGTAGACTGATATTTAGTTTATATAGCCTTAATACTTTTTAGAACTATGCCCAACATGATTGTAAGTGCGTATATAATGAAAAAGCTAAAACAGATGAAGCAAGACGAAGAGCATAAGTCGTTAGACAGTGTGATACGCACATTGCTAAAAGAATACAAAAAAGTAGAGTAACTATCAAGGCTTATATGCTGCACAGGCTTTGGGAGCTGTGGATTGGGACGTGGCTTGAACGTTTCGTTTAAATATTCATATATGGTGAATTACTTCAATTTTAAGTGAAGACAATGCCATACAAAACCATAGCAGCGGCTAAAGCGGCAGATTTCCCTATAGAAAAAGAAGACATTGCACTCACGTTGCCACAAATAAATAAGCTAGCGGAAATTTACGATGCTATAAAAGCAGGTGGCAATGCAGACAATGCGTTTCCCGTTGCATGGGTTGCATGGAAAAACGTGTATAAGAAGGTAGGCGATAAATGGGTGTTGGCTAAAGGTGCGGGAGAGGGGGAATCCTTTGAAACATGGATACCAGTTGCAAAAGCGGAACAAACAAAAAAATCTCTAGACGGTACTATTATCACTTTAACGGGGAAGGCATTGGAAAAAGACGGTTCTAGTCTGTCTAATGGCAGAATCAAAATAAACCATAAAGCTCTTTTACCCGGCTTTAAAATGCCACAAACGAAATATGAATACCCATTCTTATTAATGAATGCAGACGATAAAAACATTTATGAACTATTTAGGAAATCTGATGTTTCTGGCTGGTCAGTCGAATTAGATAATCTTGTAATGGAAAACAACAAAGTAATAGGGTTTAATGGTGGTGGGATTTCACTTTTGTATTCGCCGCATATGCCTGCTTGTACACCAAAAATGGGTTGCCACGAAACTTTTGAAACCTATATCTCAGATATTCATTTTGAAGAACAAAACACAAATCCCGAATCGTTAATCTCGCGGTGGTGGGCTGCCACAAAAGCGGCTACTACTACTATCGAGCGAATCAAACCAAAAAAGGAGGATGAAGAAAACCGGTATAAGACACCGGTAAATATAAAAATGGAGAAAGTAGAAGAGTTGGCTGCGGAATTAGCAACCGCTAAAATAGGATTAGTAACGCAGAAAACAGAGTTCGAGCAACTACGGACAGCAAATGTAGATACCGCTACGAAACTAAAAGCGAAGACTGCCGAGTTCGAGGCATTGCAAACGAAACATAAAGTTGAGTTAGATAAGGCAAACGCCCAAATCGCGAAATTCGAACAAGAAAAAGCGGACAAGCGCAAAGCACTTCTAGATGCGCAGTGGGAAACACTAAAGAAGGAAAGCATACCACCCGGTCTCGTTCATAAGAAAGAAGACGAAGAGAAATTGCATGAGAAGTTTGAGAAGGACCCACACAGCTTTATGATAGACTTAACGGCATACGAAAAGGTAGGCGGCACAGGAAAAGAAGGCGAGGAACACAATCCAGAAGGGGCAGACAATTATGCGCAGACAAACGCGGAATTCGAGGGACAGTTAGGGGGGAAGGTCTAAAATGGCAGAAAGCACAATCTCAGGCGATTTTGGCGGTGGCATTCCAATCACCTGTATACTAGACGAAGGCAATCCTACGGTGAATCCACGCACATATGGCCCCTGCGGCACTTTTGAGCTGGGCCTAACATGGGGTGCAACGGAATTACGAAAAGGAGACCCGGTAGCATTGTCAGTGGAAACATCGAATACATATATTGCTTGCAGCGGTATGCCTGTGGTCGAGCAGGTATCAAATGGCGATAATGTTGTAATAGGCATAATAACGAGCACGCCTCAGTTAATCAACACTCCAGCAACTTCTGGCGTTGCAGACAGTTTAACGAAGCGTTTAGCTGCGAAATACTACCGTGAGGCAACTGTTGAAATATGGGGTGGTGTCACAGCCATAAGAACAGCACATTTGAAAACTCTAGACGCTGTAGCAGTAACACCAGGCGGCGTGACGCTATTAGACTTGGATGTTTCGCAGTCAATTGCAGACCATGACTTAGTATTGAACGATGTTGCCGCTGGCGCAGGTGCAGGATATATGTCTTTCCACTATCAAGCGAAAGTAGCGGGTGCAGACGTGTCAATCCTGATAGGGATAGTAGCTTTAGGAACGGCAGCAACATAAGGAGCAAAAAAGAAAAATGACACAAGTAAGTTTACCGAATGAAAAGTTCTTGCAAAAGACATTCGTGGTATCAAAAGTATTTGAGATAATGGAGCCTTACCTGGCATTTCTTGATGTGCTCCCGAAAGTCAAAAGTGACTCACGAGCAATCAGATATAAACAAGAGACAGTAAGCGCAAGTTCGGATACAAAGAAGAAAACGCCACGCTCAATCACACCTGGCAGTCGCTGGACATATGTGGACATCACACAGATGGAGATAAAATCCGCTCTATTGAATAAGGAAGGTTTTGCAGTAAGGATAGACGAGGACGCAGTCCAATTCACTGAGGGTGTAGATGAAATAAACAGGGCATATAAGAAGGTAGGTTTCTGGCTCGCAGAGCACATTAACACTTTAACGGCATCCGCATTAACAAGCGGGATAACGGCCTCTTCGGTATCGCCAACCGCTGTTTGGAGCCATGCAGACGCGACACCAGTAGCGGACTTGATGGAATTTGAGGACGAAACGGTGCAAGAAGGTTATCCATATAATGCAACTGATTATTTCATACACCAAACGAATTTCAAGGAATTGAAAGGATACTTAACAAGCCTGGACATAGGGGATTTGAAACAGAAACAGATATATGGGATGCCACTTGTTAAAAACAATGCAATTACCATTCCTGTAGTTGGTGGTACAGTGCGGAGATTACTATCTGGTTTGAGCGAAGGTTCCTTATTGGTTTTGGATGGGAATCACCCGGCAGGAACTATCTTCTATAACAACAACCCACGATATTCGACCTCTAAAATACAATATCAGATAGTCGTGGACGGCAAAAAGGTAAATAAGATAGTGGACAACATAGGCTTTAGTTTCAACAAATATGAGGATAACGAAAGCCATGACACGGTAATGCAGTTCTGGATAGATCAGGTTTGTGTGGTGAAAGAGCCAAAAGCGGGGCGATACTTAAGTTCAGGGATATAAATTATGGACCTGAACGCATTTTATTTTTAGGAGCGAAAAAGAAAAATGGTATACGTGGCGGGGGCAGATGCAACAAATAAAAACATATATATTTTTCGGCGGCGATATTGCAGACATCACAGGTATGGTTATGGCACCTGAAGTAACGGTCGACACAGTCCTTTTTAATCTCGGTGCATTGAACTCATTAAAGTCATTTGAGACACCTGAGATTTGTTCAGATGTGGGCATAGAAGGGTTGGATGTTGCATATGTGCTTGTTGAACCAATAGGCTTAACCACAAACGAAACAACACTATTTAGTACGTTTGAGTTAGGCATAGGCTCTGCCGGAGGGGTGTCGCCACACGCATGGGGCATATACAACGTGATGGACTTGAAAGCAGGAGACAAGATAGCGGTTCCAGGTGATGTGCATTCGTTCTATATGAAAGTACAAGGCACTACCACGATAGCGAGTACGGACACACAAATAAACTTCACAGTAGCTATGAAACCCGCAGTAGTGATAGAAGGCAAACTGGAACAGTATTTCCGTACTGTGAACAATGCAACAGGAGAACCGATAGAAGGTGCGTTTGTGGATTTGGAAACGGAAACATGCACAACAGACGAATTCGGCTATTGTATGATGTTACTTAATTATGAGTATGTATATTCTGGGCATGTATCTATAATACCTTTTGAACAAGTAGCATTAAACGTGTCAGTAGGGGTGGATAACCCAATTCTCGTTGTGAATATGGACGAAGAGGTATAAAGGGGCATTTCCCTTATTTTCATTTTTATCAAAAGGTGGCAAGGAATCTGCTACAAGATAGAAAATGGCAGCAACCCGTGTAATAGACGACCACATAGAACTTGCAAATATCGGCACGAAAACGCATGCACAGATAGATACGCATATCGACACTTCCTCAATCCATCAAACGAAATATACCGATGCTGAAGTTATTGCCGCTATAGCAGCGGCTGAAAAAATAGGGATTGGTACCGCTGCTCCTACTGCTAAACTTGATGTTGTCTCTGATGCGGCTGGACAAGGTGTTATCCGTGTCAAGTGTACACAGGCGGATGCAGGGACTAGGTGGAGTGGAATAGAATACTTGTTAAGCGATGGCACTGTTGGGGTGTTTACAGGGTTGCGAGGTAGCACTAACGAGTTTAGGTTTAATAATATTGCGCCGGGGGGATACATTGATTTCTTGGTTGATAATACTTCAAGATTGAAATTAGGCAATACAAAGACAACTAATATGAAAGATTTTTACTGTGTCGGTAATTTCGGAATAGGTGTTGATTATCCAACAAACCCACTCGATATTAAGAAAAATCAAGCAGGTGCTACAATGTTTAAAATAGAAAACTCGTTGGTACATGCTAATGGCGCTGCTATTGGTTGGTATATGGTAAACTCAATGTTCGGGGTTGTGGGTTGTAGCAATGACTTAAATACAGGGCTTGGTAGTAATCGGATATATATGTACTCTGGAGCGGGTGGTGATGGAATTTGTTTCCGGGCAGCACAAACTGGGAACGATATAAAAATGTACACCAATGGTGACAGTGTTGGTAATCTTAGGCTTACTGTTAGAAGCGATGGGAAAACTGACTTTCATAGTAATGCGCCTAAAGATTTTAAAAATCATGCACATTCTGCGTTGAGTGGTACAAAGAAATTGGTAGAGATTAATATAGGCGGGACACCATATTATTTCGAAGCGTACCCAACAAAAGCATAAACTCAGCTAAATAAGATTAGGAAGTGAAAAAAGAGGATATATTATGAGAACACAACAATTAGAAAAAGAAATAAAAGAGTTTGAACTAAAAAGATACGAACTACAGGAAAAGTTCCAGCAAGACCAGGCGCAATTTCAACAAATTCTTTTACAAATCAAAGAAGCCATAGACACAAGGCGGGGCGGGATAATTGAATTACAACGGTTAGAGGAAACAGAGGAAGAAGGAGAACCATGAGCCTTATTATACCTAAAACATGTGCAATGGGCAACAGCAACACCGGCTTAGTCGGCACTATCGGCGTTACACTGCTTAATCCAGACGGCACAACCTACACCGAAAGAACAACCATGGGGATATACGAGCTCGGCGGCGGTTGCTATGGCAAAGAAATAACATTCGATGATAGCTGGAACGGCGTCTTGAAATGGGACACAGGCGGCGGAAGCCCATCTTATGCAGTAGAAGAGTATAATATAGAAGGTTTAGTAGCATTCATAAAAGAAATCGAAGGCGGCAAATGGAAAATACTAAATAATCAGATGATTTTCTATAAAGCAGACAACGTAACGGAAATAGCACGCTTCAACTTATTTGATAAGGCTGGTGTAGCAACAGAAGTAAATGTGATGGAGCGTGTAAGAGTATAAATGATAACACGGGGTTTCGAGAAGGATTTAATTATCACTCGTGGTCTCAGTCTATCCGAACTCAGAACAGAAATAATAAGGCAGAACACTTATATAGCACAAATGCTTTTATTAAAATCAGTGATATGAATATAGAACAAGATTCACACATACTTCAACAAGAAGAGGGGGAATCACAACTAGCTTTATCATATAGCAGCAATTCACATTTATCTAACATTCTCGATAGACATTCAAACTTGATGCAAACACTAACTAGGGCTTCGCAAATAGATATAGAGGTGATCTAAATAGGGAAAATATACGTAGGAGACGTAGGCACAATAATTCTGTTAGATTGTGGCACTGACATATCAGCGGCAACGAACACAAAGATGAAAGCCAAAAAACCGGACGGCACTGAAGTGGAATGGACGGCGACAATCGAGGGTACAGATAAGCTGAAATATACTATCATAGCAGGCGATTTAGATCAGTCCGGCAATTATTTAGTAAACGCCTCACTTATACTTGGGAGTTGGTCTGGTCTAGGAGAAACGGCCACTTTCCCGGTTTATAAACCATATATGTAAACGAAAAATGACCGTCACAACAGATATGATAGCAGCGGTAAGCCCTTTTACAGTCGGGCCTGCAGGTGATTTTACGGAAATCGACTTCGAGCAGTATAAAACATGGGCAGAGGGCGAATTGGAAATAGACAATCCGGGGTTATCAGAGCCAAAATATGACGAAGCCCATGCGAACTTAATCTGCGATATTTTCGTATCTTCTAAGGGGGAGCGTGACCTAAAAAGCGAAAAGATAGGTGATTATTCGTATATGAAAAGCACGGAAGGGGGCGGCGGAAAATCCTCTTACCGCTTACGATACGAAGAAATAATCAAGCAATATTCAATCAAACCAGCTACAACTGGTGTCACTCGTATAGATGCTGAAATCCCTCCACAGTTCAAATTCGATAACCAGCCGGCACGAGCGTTCGGAAACGATGACTAAAAGTTTATATGAGTTACCAGGTTTTCTTTCATATGACAAGCGGTAAACCGAAACAGGACGGTAGCGGCAAAGGGCGAAGAGCGAACAAGGGCAGGGGTGGATGTGCAACACCGCGCGCGAATGGGCAAGGTAGAAACACGAAGAAGAAATGAACTCGCTTCTAATACACAGGGCAACTATTAAAACGCGCACGCAAGATGGCGAAGATGCTTTTGGTAATCCTATATGGACTTGGACAGATCGACCAAACGTTAAGTGTCGATTCGTCAACCCGAAAGGTGGCACTATACAGTTAGATTCTGGTAGGTACATAACAAGACAACCGAAATTGATACTGGAATTGTTAGTAAATGAAGCCGACACGGTCACTGGCACAAAAGGGTTTATAGGGGACTACAATATACTAAAAGTATATCCGCGTTTTAATCGCACAAGAATACACCACTACGAAGCGGATTTGGAGTGGAGAGTAGGACAATGAATGTAAGTATAGAAGGAGTCGCAGCTGCGCGTGTGAATTTTGATAGAGTGGTTGCAAACATACAAAGCACAAATGCAAACACGGTAAAGACCGCGGCGTTCGACTTGGTGAGCCAAACAAAAACACAAATAACTATTAACGAATCGGTAATAACGGGGACTTTAAGACGTTCTGTCCACGCGGAAAAGGTCAATGAACTTGAATGGGTGGTGGGGCCAGACGTGGAATATGATGCATGTGTGGAGGCCAGAAACCCTTATCTCCAACCTTCTTTAGATGTAATCGCGGCGCGGTATCCCAACTTAGTAATTTCAGGCATCCAGGGGGTTCTCTAATGGCGTCTGCGGAATATACTATTTATCTAGCGCTTCAAAATGCCTTACAGGCGGATAGCACTTTGACTGCACTCATACCAGCCGCAAATATAATTGTAGGACCACGGGAAGCAGAAGCTCCAATTCCTTCTACATGTATAACTACAGTCAGCCCTGGGGTTACGGTAGCTACTCAAGGTGCTAAAGCATCAGGCGGGGTTTACACACGTAACCCCACATTCCAATTTGAAAGTGCGATTGTAGGTACTATGATCACAATAATAGACATTTGCGATGCTATATTCGAGGTTCTTATGGGCGATAATGCTATTTTGAATGCTGTTGGAATCCAAAATGTTGACGAAGTAGGTCTTATGGAATATTATGATGAGCGGAAATCATTGTGCCGCGCGCAGCGATTCTCATTTGCGTATCGTTTTAGACGGGGGTCATCACCCTAAACGTTACTCGCTGGAGTGCCAACGACACAAGATGCTCTTGCGCTTTAGTGCTGTGTGGGTTATAAATATTCATATGCTGTCCAAGCCATTTTGAATGTATAGATTATAATTTAGAAAAAAGGGGGTATCAGACAAGAAATGACATTTATCACAGGGGATTTGGTTGATTCAGGCAATGAAAATATGTGGTATGCCGGCGGGGAGTACATCACAGACGAAGCGCAGACAGAGATTGCAGGTATAATCCCGCTAACGGAAACGGCGGACTTCGGGACTGTGACGGTAGTAGATGTGGACGGGGTAGAAACAGCACAGTGCTTGGAATTTCAGGCCGATGGAACAACACCCGCAACACAAGCATCAGGGACCGATAAAGTACAAACAAGTGCGGCCGGTGTAGCAGAAGTCTACGCGAACTATGTGAGCATTGACACACCATTGATAGAAGTAGCTGCGAGCAAAGACGTTAGTTTCAAAATGGCGGCAGCGGAGTTCTCAGAACCAGTACAGGGGCAAATTGAGGAAGTACAGAAAACAGGAACTATTAAGTATGACATGAGCCTAAGTAGGATGAACTGTAACTCTGACTTTGTTTCGTTAATCCTCGGTTCGAAAACGGACGATTCTCCTAATGCCAGCTGGGAAAAACACCACACGAGAACAAGTGGAATAAATAAAATCGGCACCTTAGTAGGTAACCGATATGTAGACGGGGTACTAGTTGCAAAATATATCTGTCTCGGATGTAGTGTGAAATCATTGTCGGAAGACTATCCTGCATCGGGATTCTCAGCAGAATCATATGATCTTATCGTTGACTCGAAGATGAAAATCAATCTAAAATGAAACAAAAAGGAATAGCACAGGAACTAGCAAATTCACCTTTGCATCAGCAACGCATACAAGCCGAGAAAGAGTTAATGGAAAAGAACGTTCACGATATGACAGTCGCGGACAGATTGATGCTGCGTACCTATGACCAACGAATCATAGTCCCACTCGAAGATAAAAATGGCACAATAGACATAGAGATGCGGATGTGGACCAGAAACGAATTAGACACTTTAGATAAGTCTTTAGGACTCGTGGACACAGATACGAAGGAAGGGGCATTAGCCCGCGACAACGTATATGGTCTTTTGGGAGGTATGTGTATAGATGAAAGCTTATCGCGCGAGTTTTGGGAGAAGGGCAATTGGGGTTTAGCGGTATTTATGGAAATGCGGGCTGGCATAATCGAGGCTATATCGCAAACAGTGATAGACTCTCGTGCCTTTCGGGGAAAGTGAATTAGGGCAGGGGCTTTTATCCCTCTGCATAGCGTTAGGGAAATTCCCTCACGAATTTGGAGTGTGCGGGCATAGTGAACATGAGTTTTTATTGAGTGCGTGGAACGCTAGAAACGAAAGTAAATAAAGAAAATGGGTGCGATAGGCGACATTTGGGTAAAAGTCGGACTGAAAAGCACTGTTGGTAGAGATAGTACTAAAGTCAAAGGTGCGATGGCAAAGCTGTCAGGTGCTGTTCAGAAACATGGCCTAATTGCCGGCGGTGCGATGACTGCTATGGGTGCTGCCATGCTTGCAGCGGGTGACAAAGTCGATAAGGCATACGCGGAGATAATTGCCGGTACCGGGGCGACAGGCAAATCACTGGACGAATTAAAGAAATCATTTCATGGTGTTTACGGGACTATACCTGCAAATGCGAAAACAGTCGGGAAAGCACTGGCTACACTCAACACATTAACAGGGGCTACCGGTGCCACTTTAGAAGCACTCACTACAAATATAGCTGAAGTCTCCCGGATGCTTGGCGAAGATGCTACGCAGAACGCAGAATCGTTTGGGCAGGCAATGACTCAATGGAGTGTACCGGTTGAAGAGGGCACTGTACTAATGGATAAACTCTTTAAAATTTGTCAAGATTCAAACATCGGTTTTGGGGCTTTGACTACGGCCTTAAATAAGTATGGGGCGGTAATGCAAAATGCAGGTTATAGTGTAGAAGAAACCGCACAACTGTTCGGCAAACTGCATGCCTCAGGTATACAGGTAAGCCGAATAATGCCTGGCTTAAATGCTGCATTCAGGAAATGGGCGAAAGAAGGCAAGAACGCGAAAACTGAACTCGAAAAAACAGTGACAGCTATCGCAGAAACCGAAGACGGTATGGAAGCATTAACGATAGCAACGGAAGCATTTGGAGCTGAAGGGGCACAGCGCTTGGTTACCGCGATAAAGAACGGGACACTTGCGTTGGACGAATTAGATGTGGGGCTCGAAGGTACACAAGGGCTAATAAAGGAAACCGCTGAGCAAACTCGTACTTTTTCAGATAAGATAGCTATTCTGAAGAACCGTTTTACAGAATTGTTAGCACCTCTTCAACCTCTGGGCGGAGTAATGGCTACACTTGGGCCTGCGTTAATGGCGGTTAGCGCTGCAATGAGCATTACAGCGGCAAGTACTGGCACAGGGACAGCCGCATATATGGCATATGCAATTGCGGAATTGGGGGTTGCAGGTGCAACAAAAGCATTGACTCTGGCTTTACTTACGAATCCACTATTTGCGGGCATTGCAATAGGTGCTGCTATAATTGCAGCACTATACATATTAGAAGAAAAATTTGGTATTTTAACTGATGCTGGGCAGGTCTTGGGGACTGTGGTGGAAAACTTAGGTGGGGCGCTTTCTCAAATGGGAGATATATTAAACGATAAAGTAGCACCTGCTCTTTCAAATGTTCATCACAAAGCATTAGAGTTAGGAGCTAATTTAAAGGATACCATGGCCCCCCTTTTCGAGAAACTTAGTGTAGTAACAAGTTACTGGAGAGACGAATTAGCTCTTTTGGGTGGTCCAATGGGTGTAACGGCATTCCAACTTCTAAAAATGGGCGATGCTTTTACATTTCTAACTACAGAAACTAATAAAACGGAAACTTCGTTTGACGAGCTGCTTGATTCTTTGGGTAGCATTGGTGCCAATTCAGAAGAGGTTATGGCCCGTGTAAAAAAAGCAATGTCCGAAATATCGCCACCCATTGCAGAATATGAAGGATTACTTCGTGACTCTAAAGAAGCACAAATCGAGTTAAATAAAGCAATTAGCAAAACCGCTGAAGCAAAAAAGGATGTAGATAAGTTAACTTCTGCATATGGCAGCCTAAAAAGTGCAATCGATTCTGTTTTAGGTGTTGAAAAAGACCTGCAAGGGCAATCTAGAGGTGTTAAGCGTGCCCGTATAGACCTAACAGACGCGGAAGAAGCATACGCTAAGATACTAAATGGTGTCTCAAAAACTAGCAAGGAAGGTCTTAGTGCGGAAGTGGCATTGGCAGACGCTCGTGAACGGCATAATAGGATATTGGAAGACGAAAACAGTTCAGCGGCGGAATTAGCATTATCTCAGTCAAACCTTGCAGAAGCAGAACAAGAATATAAAGACATAATCAATGGGGTGGCGGCAGGCAGTGAGGCTGCTTTAGTTGCTGAAATGGATTTAGCAGATGCACGGGATAGGTTGGAAGGGCAGACTAGATCCCTCATCACAACTGCAAACGAGATGGGTGATACTGATGAACAAATCACTGAAATGCTAAAAGAGAATAACATCGAACTGTCACAATCGCTCCAGGAGCGTTTAACATCGGAACGAACGAATCGTGAGCGGGCAACGAATGAAGTTTTAGAAGGATTAAATTTAGAGGAGTCATCCACAGCAGCAACATATGCTGCGATTTTAGCAGAAGTGCAAACCACACTAGATCAAAAAGTAAAGGCATATGATTCCGCGGAGAAAGACCAAATCAAAATACAAAATGATGCAGCGGAACTTGAGGCTAAAATCGCGAAAAAGCGAACGGATGCCACTATAGCTGAATGGGATCGAGCGGTAAAAGCGATAAAGGCAAATCCAGCAAAGGCCGAGATAATTATTAAGAAATATATACAAAATATCCCCTCAGGCGGCAGCGGCAGCGGCAGCAGCAGCAGCAGCGGCAGCAGCAGCGGCAGCAGCAGCAGCAGCAGCGAGGGGGAAGGCCCGCAGCATAAAGTATGGTGGGCAATAATGAAGAAACGCGCGGGACTGCCCAAAGACTATTCAGCGAATTCCGCCGTTTCCGCTCGCTTATATGAGCAGTATACGAGTATGATAAAATCCTATGAAGCGCAATGGGAAAAATTTAGCCCGAATAGGGAACCACCACACACGGCACATCAAGGCGGGATTATACAGGAGGCAGGTATATACCGTATAGAGATGGAAAAAGGGGAGAAAATAATTCCACTCAGTAAGCAAGAAGGGGGCGAGAGGATTCTCAAAATAGAAATAAATATGGGGGACTATACTATACATAATTACAGTGATGTGGAAGATTTGGGGTATACAACAGCGGAAGCAATCGCGCGCGGAATCTACAACACAGTAGGACTTAGGTGACAAAAAGATGCTATATAGGCAACGGCTACCTCTGGAAGGCTTCTACACGCCAAATCAAGTGGTTTACAATTTTGCAGATATAGAATGGCAATATCTCTTATATGACCGCCAACTGACTGAACATATAGAGACACACACACAAATCCATTTAGGCGGGACCAATAATACATATATCACACAAATCGGTACAAAACGCTTTATCTATCCTTTCCCATTGGAAAATTTCGCTAAATTTGAAGGAGAAGCATTTGGTAATATACGTATAAAACCATACACACATATCGCAAATGATTTTGCCGTTTTAGACCAATTAAGAGTAACGTTAAAGGTATTAGATAATAACAGTAATGAACGCACTTTAGCGGATTACTCTTTTAATGCAACATGCCAAGGGGACACAACAAACGAGAACCCTCCCGCAGATGATTTAATAGCACCTGCTTTTTTGTTTTTCTTCCCTATAGATGTAAGCAAATACGATTATGAACGTTTAATACTAGATCTAACTATATATGGGCATGTGACCCCTTCAGGCTATGCTATGTTTGCTTTATATTGCGAAAAAGGTAAAAAAGACCTTTATTTAAACTTACCAGTTTTATAAAGATGTGGGAAAACTAATATGGCACGAAACTTGATTAAGAATGGTGGATTTGAACTAGGCGATACGACCCACTGGGACGCATATGATGAGTATAGTTTTACCGTGGTTTCCTCGCCCGACCCGGTATATGAAAAAACGTATGCCGGTAAACTAACCATAGATGAATACGGCTGGCCCGTACGTGTAATAAATACTGATTATATCCCTTTTAATGACGGGTCACTATACTTTGATGCTTTTCTGTATGTTAGCGAAACGGATACTGCCAAATTATATGTGGAATACTATGACAAGGATAAAGTATCTATACAACATACCACCTATGGGCAGCGGACTTTCCCAGCCTTTGCATGGACTGAGTTTAGCTACCTTATCCCTCATGTACCCAGGACACGTTATGTAAAAGTCTCGGTAATGTTTAACAATACGACAGAAGGCGAATATTTCTTAATAGACAACGTATCAGTGTATCGTGCTGAACGACTCGGACGTTACGCAGGTGTAATAGCTTCGGATTCCACAGAGTTACCTCTTCTTAATCTCCAACTAGAGTCGATTGTAGGGACTCAAAAGATAAAAGAATATAATGTTGCAAAGGATCGAGAGGCTCGTATGTTTACCCAAGGATTGAAAGCACCAATATTAAAGATAACTGGCCTACTCGATACCACTATCCAAAATCGAAATGATTGTGAACGGAAACTTAGGGATATGCTTATCACAACAGATAAGGTTCTCTACATAAATACCATTAAAGGTATTGCAGCTACCGTACTTCTTCAAAGGTATATGCACGATGTGCACCTACCTTTTTGGGGTACAATAGACCGTTTTAGGCTAACAGCATTGCAATATGGGCAAACTCTAGGTTATTCTTTTCCCGCAACTAATGGTATTACTGATGGTGAACTTGGGGGAGACGCAACGCCTGTTGAAGGCATGTACGCTTTAAATTTCAAGGTGGTGGATCTTGGTGCTACGCATCCTCTAAGCGTATACTTTGAAATATATGCCACCCCTCATGAATTACCCCCTGGAGATTATGAATTTATAATGCGTGCACGCTCAGATTTATTAGAAGATACTCTAACTATGGAAGTCTCAAATGAAGACACTACTAGTGGCTGGGAAGAGTCCCACGATGCTTTTGGCACGACAAGATTTAAATGTTTGCAACAATTTTTAGATAAACTATATGCAGGCGCGGATAATGGGATAATTTATTCTACGAACGATGGCCACACATGGATAGAAGCATATAATACACTACAAACTGAAGTACACTGCCTAGAGGTACACGAAGGGAAGTTGTATGCCGGCACTGGTAATAATGCTAAAATCTATAAGATGGAATTAGTAGGCAATACAGAGGTATGGACTGAAGAGTGGATATTACCACAGGCACAGACTAAAGTATATGCCTTATATTCTGGTTATGGCGGTCTATACGCAGGGGGGGATGATTCATACTTATATAAATTATCGGGTGGTTCTTGGACTGAATATACCAATTTTCCGCCTACACAAGTACAAACTATATGGGCTATCAATGCGGACATAACTAATTTATATCTAGGCGTCACTACAAGCAGTAATATTGGTCGTGTAGTGTACGGTTACCCACTTAATTGGTCTTACTGGGGTTCTATCAACGGTACAGCGGTAAAGGCCCTAATCAAACGTTATGGGATGATATGGGCAGGTGATAACGCAGGTTGGATATACTACAATCCAGGTTCTGTTACTGCTTATGATACAGGGGAATCAACTATAAACAATTTATTTTTCTATGAAGGCGAAGTAATGATAGGGACAGGTACAAATGGTAAATTATTTCATCTAGAGGAACCTGGCACGATAACCTTACTTTGGACTCTTCCAGTCACTAATCTATATCAAGGCTCAGAATTCAAATGGTATAACCACATAGGTACAGGGAATACGGGTAAGCTTTTCCGCTCAACAGAACGGGTAAGTGCGACAAAAGATGTTACATGTTTAGCAAATCACCACTATAAATGGTTTAAGTTACCATTTTCAATTAAAGAAGCGGATGAAGAGGATAAAATCAGATTTACAATTGGAAACAATACCACTCCTCTATCACCACATATTTATATAGATATAGTCGGTATTGTTAGTCATGCAACTAAGTGACTTTAAATCGGTTAAGCTCAACAAAAATGTGTTTAGGAGGTGATATAAAAAATGAGAGACTATTTTATAATACGCAGTAAAGTACGGGAGGGGACTAGACCCAACAAGGACAATGTAAGGATGTATAGGCGGATCACAAGCGATCCTAGGCCCGGGACTACATATAAGATCCCGGCACCCCCTGAGCCACTAAAACCAAGAAAAACGGGCCCACCCAAAAAATACGCACACCTATTCCCAAGGAGCCAAGACACTAATGCTGTACAGGTGTGGGACCGCCATGCTTATACCTCTACGATCAGACCTGGCACTCAGTTCATACCAGTGCCGGAAGGTCTTAGATGCGAGAATATACAGATAGGTTACTACACAGTCGCGATGTTCTCGGGATGGGGGCATCCTAGTGATCTAATATCGGGATGGGTGAAAGATGGATGCTATGCCGCGCCCAAAGCAGTTTTTGACGATATGTTCGACACGGCACATGACGAATTCTCGAAGAGATGCCTCGATATGTCAAGAAAAGGATGGAACCGCATCTTCGCGAATGCCGAGTGCCTAGATGTGAAAGTCATATTCAAACCAGACGATGAATTCGAAGATATAGAGTACTACTATGGTTTGTAGTGGCTATATTGTTGCCTTAACACGGCAACTGTTTCTTTTTTTTATTGATGAATCCGGGGCTTAAACCACGGCAAACTAACGAAACTAAGCCTTCTCCTATGTTCGAAACACATAAAACTGCGGTGAATGCTCGAAACCCGAAACGGGGAAGAAACTCTCGGTGAAGTCATTCAACGAAGTCTTTTAAGGTGATTATTTAAACGGGCATTCACCACTTCTTGTAGTCGTCTACCAAGTTCACAATCGGTTTTGCGAGTTCTTCGCCCTTCTCTGTTAAATAATATAAATCACCGCTTGAATATTTTGTGATACCGATTAACCCATTATCGCGAAAACGATATAGAATCTTATACGCTGCACCTATACCCGCTTTGCTTCTTGAGTCTTTAGTACCATACCCTTTTTTAGACCCACAGAATGTGAAATCATGAATTCCACAATTTACTTTTTTAGCCAGCACATATAAAACTCGCCGCCCGGAATAACCATAACCTCGCCCCTTCTTCTTATCCGCCATACATTATAATGGGTATACGGGCATAAAAACCTTGCCGTATAATGGGTATATTGATTCTCATATCGTCTCGAACTCTAACTGTTGTGAGGTCAAACACTTAAAGATACAAGCAACTTTCCCGTCTTTTTCACCATGTGGGATATTGTTAGCTTTCAACCATCGTAACCCTTCTGCTAACTTTTCTCGCAGTGAAGATTCTGTTACGCTACTAAACTTCATCCTTAAGTGTTCTCCATCTGCAGGCACAATCTCATCAAACGGGATGTTTGAAATCTTCCCCCTTAATCGTTGCCCATTGTGGGTGTCGTGAGTATATTCGATACCTGCCTCTATAAAAATTGTTTGAAGATCTTTAGGGATGGCCACTACATGTAAAACCGCTTCTAACTCTTTATATTTCACATTCACTTGCTGTATCTCTCGTTCCTCAAAAAACGCTAAGTCTTTGGACACTCTTATGCTTCCCCTCACCAATTTATTTCGTTCTACCATAGTTTAAAGATGGTGCGGCAACATATAAATCTACTAATACTCTAAAAAGAGTGACCTACCCCGCACTAAAGTACAGAGTCTTCTCTGGACACGGGATAAATAAGTCTGTTCAAAACCCAAAACGGGGAAGAAACTCCTGGTGAAGTCATTCAACGAAGCGTTCTAAGGCAACTATTTGAATTTTGTTTTGGTGCGAGAATGTGCCGTGTTTTAAATATGGCAAAACATTTGTAATGATAGAGGTACTAAAATGAAACGAGAAGTAAGATTAATAGATGGCACAGTTTGTACTCCTGATGAATCCGTGGAGTGGCTGTCAGTGCGCAAAAAACCAATTATTGTACATGCAGTGAGAATGAATTGTAATTTCGAGGTAGATACTTTGGAAGGTGTACATAAAGGCAAAGTAGGAGATTACTTACTCAAGGGCGTTGAAGGGGAGTTATATCCTGTCAAAAGGGCTATTTTTGAGAAAACCTACGATATAACAGATTAACATTTTTCAGTCTAAATAGTCCCGAACGGATTTGAACCGCTGTCATTGGGTCCAAAGCCCAATATGCTTGACCGCTACACCACGGGACTACTATTTCATTTCTAATCTACTACTACTACTACTACTACTACTACTACTTTTAAAATAATAATAATAATAGTACCTATAGGGGTTTATATATACAGAGACTTATTTAATAAATAAGTCTAATATAATAAAGTACACTAGAGTCACAAAGGAAAAGAAAATGGGAAAGATGGGTAAACCTAGTACATTAAACTCCCCTCATATGATCTCTCTCATGGTGGGTGAGGAGCATTTAGACATTCTGTCTAAAAACGTGGGTAGTGGGGGGCGTTCTGCATTCATACGGGATTGTATCTTGTTGCGTGCTAAGCCCCAAAGCGAGACAGAGAAAGAGGAAGAATTGCGGGTTACGAAAGAAGAGTTGCTAATCACTAAGAACGAGCTAAGCCAATTCCAAAACCGGGAGAAAAAGCAAAAGCAGGGATTCACTGATAGACACGATTCAGAGCTTGAACAACTCGAAAATAATTATGTAATGTACACAACGGGCAAAACGCAATTGACACCTTCAAACATAAATAACTGGATTCATGCGAGAACTAAAGATACAACTATATCCGTGGATGAAGCGTATTTGTTTTTAGGTATTACCGATACTAAAGAGGTGGGGCAATGTCTAAAATAAGAAAAGAAAAACCATTCTGTTTTGATGAAGAATTAGCGGAATTGAAAAAAGGTGTAGCGGAGTACGCAAAAGGTGTAAAGGAATTACTTGAATCACAGGAAGAGCGGATGATTGAGCAAATAGCATATGAAGGCCTAGTCTTAAAATATACTATGCACAAAAGACCGGTGCCTAACAACTAAAACAAAGGTCCAAGGCCCACTATGCTTAATCGCTACACCACAGGACTACCACTACTTTAAAGCCTTCTGATACTTTTATTTACTACTACTACTACTACTACTAAAAAATAATAATAATAATAATAGTACCTATAGAGTGAATTTTACATGGGGTTAATTACTTAAGTAACCCTCGGCATTTCTATTCTATAGGTGAAACAAATATGACAAGAGATGTAGGGGGTAGGGGAGCGACATTAAAAAATGGAAAACAATATAGTATAGTTTTGGACATTAAACAGCGTGAAACTATAAAAGCTCAGAAAGGTGATTCGAGTATATCGGAATTTGTCAGAGAATGTATAGATTTACGTGATATTCCTAAAGGAGGGGATAGTGCAGGGAAAACAGGGGTTATGCAAGAGCGCATCTTAATGCTGGAAAAAGAACTAAAGATACACAGAGAGAGGGAGCAAAAACGAATTAAGATAACAGATAATGACAAAGAGGAACTCAAAAAAGGGTACACACATTGGGCTTCTACAACAGGTCTGAACAATACTCAAACCAGGTTTGCATGGGCCCAAGGGAATACAAAAGGGTGTTCTATCTCACCAGACGAAGCTTTGATCTACCTTCAGGTCGAGGGGCTAATAACGGTCGATGGTCTATCAAATGAAAAGGTGGGGTCACAAACAAGATTGGGTAAAATCAGGTGAAAAAAACAATGTTTAAAAAAATGGATGATGATGAATTGGTGAAACTAGGGCGGCGTATAGATTGGTGCCAAAATATTTTAGACAGCCTAAATAAATCGCAAGAAGATAGAAGGATCGAGCGGATAGCATATGATGCTTTAATGTTTAAGTATGCAGCACCCCCGAAAACCCAAACCGTCCAAAACAACTAAAACAAAAGTATCACAATGTACAGCAAAAGCCCTGAATGGGAAGACTACATCGCTTTTTTATATTTAGGTGGCACGATAGATAATTTCATAGTTTTATGGGGAACTGCGAAAGAATGCATAGGAAATACATAAAACCACCTAATTTCACACACAACACCACCTCGATTTATGTAGTCTTACTACATCCTTTATATACTACCACCACCTTGGTTCTATCATGAACAAAAGTAAAAGTGGATCGGAGCAGGGAATGGGCAAAACAAAGCGGGTAATAATCGAGCGCCTATTAGTGAAGAAACAGACAGTAGAGGAAATCATGGGTGCGACAGGGTACTCGCGGTCGTGGATAAAAGAAGTCCGCACGAGATATGAACGGAACCAAACTATACGGGGGTTGAAAGGCAATGGAGTATGATTACCAAAATAGGGGTTATGTTATCCGCAATTTGGACGGGAATAGTGATTTCTTTAGTAAAGTGTTTGAACTAGGGGAGAACTCTGAAAATGCCTGAGATATTCAAAGCCGACTTTG
>LGVF01015359.1_pt1 | contig 38314 bp, 33 predicted proteins | sample 469901 | NCBI WGS metagenome assembly LGVF01 (sample SAMN03893561, study PRJNA290197) | marine sediment metagenome | material: sediment; isolation source: combined push core samples #3730, #5133, and #5579 collected at Hydrate Ridge | place: Pacific Ocean: Hydrate Ridge
CCGAAAAAGGTTGCTCCGGAAGAGATTCTGAACAAAATCAAGGAATTGACCGACAACGGCAACTTCACCGTCCGGTTTGAGCTTAACGAGCACGCCAGCCAGATGGTGATCCACCTGCTGGACGCCAAATCGGGAGAAGAGATCCGGCAAATACCACAGGAAGAACTGCTCACTATGAGCAAACACTTGCGTGAATTGCGCGGCAATCTTGTCGATACCACCTCCTAAGCAGGAGAATTGATCCATGTCGAGCATTACCTTTGGCGGCCTAGCTACAGGGATTGACACCAACACCATCGTTTCGGAGCTCATGCAACTCGAGCGTCAGCCTATCGAACGGCTGGAAAGGGACCTGGCGTATGTCAAGAACCGCCTGGCAGCCTTTACCGATTTCGATAAAAAGCTTGAATCCCTGCTGACTAAATTCGAGGATCTCGACACAGACAACGAAATTGGTTCATATAAGGCCACAGCAGCCAGTGAAGAGTTTTTTACCACCTCGGCCTCCGGCTCTGCTGTTCCAGGTAGCTATCAGGTCGAAGTTCTTTCCCTGGCCCGGCAACAGAAGGATGTCAGCGATGCAGGCTATGCCAGCCGCTCGGATACCAATTTCACCAGCGGAACCCTGAACGTCAACGGTACTGACATCACCATCGACAACGATTCTCTGAACAGCCTGGTGGATAAAATAAACGCCGCCAACAGTGGTGACACCCCCACGGGAGTATCGGCTAGTATCATCAATGATGGTAGCGGCTACCGCATGGTTTTATCGGGAGAAGATGCCGCCACTTCTTTTACCGCCAGCGTTACGGGAGGCACTACAGCGAACGGCTACGCCGCCCTCTCCTTCACGAACACCCAACCGTCGTCCTTGGCCAGCATCGTGGTCGATGGCATTACGATCACCGGCAACAGCAATACCTTTGAAGAGGCCATTCCTGGGGTTACCCTCACCGTTGCCAAAGAAAATCCCATTGGCGAATCGACCAACTTGACGGTAGAAGTCGATCAGGAAGGGGCAAAGAAACAGATCGAAGGGATGGTTTCAGCCTATAACGATATCATCAACTTTCTAGACGAACAAAAGGAAGCTGGCTGGGGACACGATTCCGGATTTCGATCAGCCAAACGGCGACTGCAGAACTTGCTGACTACTTCCGTCGGCGGCAGCGGTAACATCCAAAGCCTTTCTCAACTGGGTTTGGAAACCCAGAGGGACGGCACCCTGACCATCAACAGCAGTACCCTAGAAACCGCCATCAGTACCGATCTGGAAAGTATCGAGAAGCTGCTGGCCGGCGAAGACGGCGTAGAAGGGATTTCCTCCCAGTTCATTTCTTATTTGGAAGATATTACCGACTCTGTCGACGGCCTGCTGCCCAGCCGTAAGGATAGTATCGACCGTGAAATTCGCCGCTTTGATCAGAACATTTTAAATATGGAAGCACGGATGGACAAACGGGAGGAGACGCTAAGAGCCCAGTTTACTTCACTGGAGACCCTGATCAGCTCTATGAACCAACAGAGCGCCTTTCTGACCCAGCAGTTAAGCCAGTTGAACAACTACTAATAAGTTTTCACCCGTACGATTCTAAAGGACCACCCTATGAATGCTTATTTGAATCAGTATAAGAGCAATCAGTTCGATACCGCATCCCGGGAACAGATCCTGATCATGCTCTACGATGGTGCGATCCGCTTTACTCGTCAGGCCATTAACGCCCTGGAAACCGGAGATCAAAGCGGCAAGATCCTGGGCATTCAAAAAGCCATGGCCATCGTTGCCGAATTTCGCAATACCCTGGACCACAAGATTGGTGGTGAGATCGCCGCCAACCTCGATGCTTTATATGCATACATGATCCAGTGCCTGGCTCAAGCCAACCTCAAAAACGATCCACAACCTCTACAGGTGGTGGATGGACTTCTCAGTGATCTGCGGGCCACCTGGAAAGAAGCCATCGAAATCACCCGCAAGGAATATCAGCAAAAGGCCAGTGTAGCCAACGGCGATTATGCCCCGTTGAAAGCTCACCTGTAAGGGGTTACGTATGTCACTGGAACATCTGATTGAAAAGTCCACCGCAGGGTACCAAAGCATGCTCGACCATTTGGCGGATATATCCGGGATGCTGAAAGGTGCTCATCCTGAAGGTATCGGTCAGGCCCTTGAACACTGGCATTCCCTGTTGCAGGAAGCGCGACAACTCGATACCCGAATCGATCAGCACCGCTCAGTGGCCCCGCAAAACAACCTGTTGCCAAGCTTCGAGCAGCGCACTGAACTGATGCGCCAGGTCGCTCTGCAGTGTCAGCAGGTTTACTCCCAAGCCAACTTGTTAAAGGCCATGGTCAGTGACGAATTGAATAAACTCCAGCACGGCCGCAAAGCCCTGGGAGGCTATAAGGGATCTTCGAACAATAAAGGCTCCCGACTCACCGCCAGCCTCTAATGCGTTGTCCTTTCCAGCGAGGAGGCCGGCACACTGCCGGGCATTACCGTTTGCGAAAAACACAAATACACGCTATGATGGCGCTCATTCGCCTGGAGAACCTTGCCTTAGGCAGCGTTTCGGTGTAATCGCCAGGAGATTCCATTACCCCGTTTTGGAACGACTCTATATTCTATTTTTCCCGATGGCAAAGGGGACATTACCTGCCGATGCCATCCAGCGACAGATGATAATTCCTCCATGTTAGCCCTCGATCATCTAAAAAAACATCGCACTGTCATGATTTCTCTGCCGCTCTCCGGAGAAGAACCTGCGACCCTAGAATGCGTGGCGCGCCGCCGTTCCGTCGACTTGGTTGATGCAGCCTTTTTGCCGGGACAACTCCCCCTCAAACGCCTTGACCTCAACAGTCCCATCCGGCTTTTTTTTGAGGACGAAGGACGCACCTTTCGGCTGCGGGCCAAGATCCAAGAGGTCATCGGCGGTGACAAGCTGCTTCTTAAAGCCACTGAAATGACTATGCAGTACGGCGAGCGGGAGTATTTTCGGGTCAACGCCGATTTTACCGTCAAGTACCGCCGCCTCACCGATGACGAGGACGTACGTACCCGTCAATTCAATGGTCAAATGAACCTCAGCGGCAACGGTATGCTATTGCCGCTAACCGAACGAGTACGTGACGGTCAGAAATTTTCCCTGACCATGATTTTGTGTCAGGAACCACTCAAGGTGGTGCGCTGTGTTGCCCAGGTGGTCCGCACCTGCCCCCTTGCTGACGGACTCAAGGGTGCCGGGCTACACTTCACGGAGATCGAACCCCCGGACCGTGACGCCCTGATTGCTTTCTGCATGGCTGCTCAGCGGCTGGAATTGCGCAACAAAGTGCAAACTAAGGATCTGACTTAACGTCATCGAACAGGGAGCACGCGCCATGCCCTCCTCGCCTACGCCCCCCACCAAAATACTGGAAAGCTTTGCCGATTGCCGCATGATCAAGGCGACCATACCTCTATTAGGGGAGAAGTCACTACCTCTTGACGGCGTGATCAAAGACTTTACCGATACTTCGCTAGAAATTCAGTTCCCCTCCCAAGCCCTGCCCGCTGCCGACCTGGCCAAAGAAGGCCGTTGGCGCATCACCTTTGACAAAGGGCTCTCCTTCCTGACCATCTGGGCCCGACTGGCCGTTCTGCTCAATCCCAACCGGGTACAACTGGACATCATCGGCTCGGAGTCGAACCACTATGCTCGCCGTGACCACCGTGTGAATACCGAGGTCTACCTGCGTTTCTGGCAGGCCGGAGACGGCAGGCAGGAGTTGCCACCCCAGCGCACTCGAGTGAATCTCAGCGGTTGCGGCATCAGCTTTAGCGCCGAAACAGCCTTGGCCGCCAACAGCCTGGTTGAATTGGAATTATTTTTACCTGGGGGGACTTTGGAGAAGGTGCGCTGCGTCGGTCGGGTTATTCGCGGCAGCGGCCAACAGGAGCATTGTTCCGTGACGGCCCTGGAGCTGGTCAATCCCTGCCAGGACGACATCGAAAAAATTATCAACTTCTGTATGACGGAACAGTTTCGGGATATGCAACAAAAGGCCCGCATGCTGGCGTCCAGCATGGGGCCTGAGAATATCTGAGAGGTGGCAAATACCCCCGGCAATGACCAAAACCAATGAACGGCGAAAGACAATCCGCCGAAGATCGGGGATCAAGCCGTCGCGGCAGCCTGTTTGAAGGGATAGATAAAGGACAGGTCGGGGAAATTAACCGCCGGCTTGCTGGCTACCTCACAACGATTGCGGCCATTACGCTTGGCGGCATAGAGGGCCTCATCGGCGCCGGCAATCAGCGCTTGCGGAACCAGGCCTTCGGGCCTTTCGGCACAATTGATGCCGATGCTGGCGGTAACGGGAAAACCGCAATCGAGGGTACTGACTTTGCGCCGAATGCGCTCGGCTACCATCTGTGCATGGGAACGGGGGGTTTCGGGAAGGATAATGGCAAATTCCTCGCCGCCATAGCGACAGACGGTATCGGAGGTGCGGCTCTGCTCCCGCAGCACCAGGGCGACCTTTTCCAACACCTTGTCGCCCGCCTGATGGCCATGGGTATCATTGATTTTCTTAAAGAAGTCGAGATCGATGAACAGCAGGGACAGGGGCTTTTTCGAGCGCAGACTGCGGGCCGTTTCCTGCTCAATGCTCGCATCAAAGTAGGCTCGGTTGAAGAGACCGGTCAGGCTATCCGAAAGGGCCATTCGGGCCAGACGGCTCTGCGCCTGGTGCAACCCCTGAATACGCTCGCGGTTTTTCAGATGCCAGCGAATCCTGGCAGCAATTTCAGCAGTGTCGGCATCGACAAGCAATCCTTCACTGGCACCGGTTTCCAGACCTTCGATCAGCAGATCGCGGTCTTTGGGCTGCGCGAAAAACACCACCGGCAGGTCGGCCCATTCTGGTTCACCTTGCATTTCATCGATCAGCATATCCAAGGCGTCGCGGTTTTGTTCATGAAGATTGCAGCAAACCATATCAACTGCATGATCCCGCAGCCAATGCAATGCACGGCGTCCGTCAGCACAGTATAGTTTTTTCTGAAAAATACCGGTCGATTCAATAATGCCGGCAATCACTTTGCGGGCTTCCGCAGAGTCACCGATAATCAATACCGTATTGGGCATAACAGACATCAAGCTCCCTCCTCATGAAGTATTGCGCTATGACTCCTTATCGACCTTTGGTGGCTATTGCTTTAGCTCTTCTTGCACACTTTTAGGTTAATTTTTGCAACATTAACCCTGCTAAACCATTACAGATAATCGGCCAGCCATCGAAAAGTCAGAACCGGACTTTTCAGCAAAACGGTTAAAGATGAAACCGTCAATGGTCGAAGAGAGAACCATGAGTATTATCAATCCCATGCTGACCGTTCGCCCGGTGCTGACACCGGCCCAGGCTGCGGCACCGACCGAAGGACGCCAGTACGACCTGCAGGCCGGGCAACTGGTTAATGCCACCGTAGCCGAAGGCGGCCACAGCGAGGTATTGCTCGACCTAGACCGACAGCGATTGCGCGCCCAGACCCAGACCCCTTTGCAAACTGGGCAAAAGTTGCGGCTGCGGGTGGTCGAGAACAAGCCTCAACTCATATTACGGATGGTTCAGGACAACCTGCTCGAGCGCCTGACCCACTCTGTGCATCTGCTGGAAGGAAAATGCGGACTTGCCAGCGCCTTGCAGCAACTGGCCAACGACCCTGAAGCGGGAAAGCTTCTGCCGGAAAAAGCCCTGACAAAGTTGCTCGACTTTTTTGCGTCCTTTCGCGCTGAATCTCCCGAAACCCTGTCGGGCAAAGATCTGCAAATTCTGGCCCGGCATCTCGGCCTGACCCTGGAAGCCGACCTGGCCCGCGGATCTTCTGCCGTCGAGCCGGCCAATCTCAAGAGCCTGTTGTTATCGACGGAACGTTTCGGCGCGAACAACAAACCTGAAACTGCCGAGCAAACCGAACAGTTGTTGCAGAAGCTTGAGCTTTTTCAGCTGTGCAATCTGCGTCTGGCCCGTCAGGGAGCCAGCCTGTTGCCCTTGCCGCTGCCCTTTCTCGACAACGGCTATCTGGTGGCGGAAAGAGGTGCCACCAGCGACCAAGAGCAGCAGCCGACCAAAAAGGTGTCTCTGTATCTGGCTTTACAGGGGCTGGGCGACCTACGCATTGACCTGCTTCAGGAAAACGAGGGGCTGTTTGTGCGTTTCACCTGCGACAGCGGTGATAAAAGCCGTTTCCTCACCGAACAGGAATCGGAATTGCGCTCCATGCTGACCGCCCTGCCCCTTTGCGGAGCAACCTACGGCAGTGACCAGGGGGCATTGCAAACCGATCTTATCCGACGGATTTTAACTGAAGGGGATGAACTGCTGGATGCGAGGGTATAACTGATGATAAAGAAGAAACCGCAGAAAGCTGTGGCCCTTTCCTACGAAAAGGAGAAGGGAGCCCCTTTGGTCGTCGCCAGCGGCCAGGGCGCCATGGCCGAAAAGATCCTCAGTACAGCCCGCGAGGCGGGGGTTGAAGTGGTTTCCGACCCCGACCTGGTGGAACTACTGGCCGGCGTACCTCTGGGCATGCAAATCCCTGCCGAGCTGTATCAGGCGGTGGCGGAAGTTCTGGCCTTTGTCTATCGGGTCAACAATAAATACAAGGATAATAGCTGAAGGGCCTCATGCCGTTTCATCGAAGGGCAGCAGATGGCTCTTATCGGCAACCAGCTTGCGGGCATATCCCGGCCGGCTGTTGCGCTCCATTTTCGGATTAAAAAAGCAGTAGCCGTTACGGCCCATATCTTTGGCCACATACATGGCCATATCGGCTCTTTTGAGCAACAGGTCCGTATCCTCGCCATCCTGCGGATAGAGGGCAATACCGATACTGGTAGAAACATCGAAGCGATTTTGATCGATACAGAACGGCTCTGCCATTATCGCCAGAATCTTTTCGGCCACCCTTCGCAAATCCTCTGCAGCCTTTAAGCCAGTAACCAGCATGACAAATTCATCGCCACCAAAACGGGCCAGGGTATCGTTCTGTCGAATACAGGAGGTCAACCGCAGGCCTACGGCATTTAGCAACTTATCGCCAACAGCGTGGCCGTACTGGTCATTGACTTCTTTAAAACGGTCAAGATCGATAAATAATAAGGCAGCCAGTCGCTCATCACGCTGGGCCTGGGGCAAGGCCTTCTGCAGACGGTTCATGAACAGGGAACGATTGGGCAAACCGGTCAGGGCATCGTAATAGGCGAGCTTATGGATAGACGCCTCGGCTTTTTTGCGGGAGGTTATATCGAGCACCACCCCTTGATAATGGGTAACCTCGCCCGCATCGTTTCTACGCAGCCAAAGACGATTCTCAATCCAGAACTCTTCACCTTGCCGATTGAGAATACGGTATTCCAGAGCCAAGTCACCTACCGTCGGCGCAGTACAGTGCCGGGCCACGGCCGCCTGCACCCGCTGAAAATCCTCTTCATGCACGACGGAGGAAAACAACAGCCTGCCCATGTGAAAATCGTCGACGTCGAAGCCGAACTGGGAGATATTCAGCGAAACGTATTCCACCGGCCAACCGTCTTCTGCGCTCCATAAAAATGCCACCGCTGGGCTGTTGTTGACAATCCGTTCGAGATCTTCTCGTCGGGCAGAGGTTTCGCGCAAGATTTTTTCGACCCCAATCCGGCTGATGATTTCATGGTTCAGTTCATCCCGGGAAGCCGTTACATCATTAAGGTTGACCACCATGCGATTGAAGCTGCGGGAAAGCTGGCCGATTTCATCCCGATCCGTCACATTGAGTTGCAGATCGAGGTGGCCCTGGCCAATCTGCTCGAACACCTCCATCGCCTTTTCCAGCGGCCGCACAATGCCCCGGGCAACGTAGTAGCCGATCAGTAGCGATAAGCCGATGATGACCGCTGCCGCTGCCGCAATCCAACCGATCATATTCGACAGGGCACTGGCCATGCGTTGGCGGGCAGGATAAAAGTCCTCCTCGTAAGCCGACGCTAAGATAATCCAGTCCCAGGGCTCAAAATAAGCTAAGGCCGCGATTTTGCGACGCAAGTCACTGTCTCCGGGATTCTGCCAGTCATAACGATGCGTAGCCACTGGGATGCTGTCAGTGCCTTGCTTATTTTCAAGGGAGACTGCCAAGTGCAGGATTTTTTCCATCCGCTCCTTTCGCCGAACATCAGGGGTCTGCAAAAGATTTTCGCCGTCCCGCTGTCCGTCGTCGGAGATGATGTATTTTCCGCGCTGTTCCCCCTGCCCACCGATGACAGCGACATAACCGCTCTTACCTATGGCAATGTCCATGATGCCCCGGCGCAGGCTGGTCACGTTTTCCTGTTTCTGGCCAACATACAGGGCACCGATCACTTTACTGCCGGAGAGGTCCCGGATGGGTTGATAACCGGTCAGATACCAAGCGTTTACCACGTAGGCGCGCCCGGTGTAGGTTTCTCCCTTGAGCAGGGTCTCGATTACCGGGTTGGATGAGCCGTCGGGATTATGCCGAGGGATATAGGTGCCGATGGCCCGCTTCCCCTGCAGATCGGGTACGGTGGTGGCGACCCGCAACATATCTCCCGCTTCGTTCATGCGTTGAAAAACGGTACAGGTCACCCCCAGCAGTTCTGTCACCTCGTCGACAATGGCGGTCGGCGTATTGAGATCGGCATTGCGCCCAAGCCAGCTTCCATTATAAAGAACCTTAGGCAGAATCACCTCGCTTTGCCCACCGCTGAACTGATTGACAGCCTGCCAGGTGACCGGGGAGCCGTTAAACTCCAAGCGCGCGTGGTGAGTAGCGACATCCGTAGCTACCTTGAGGCCGTGCTCCAGCATCTGTTCGAGGGATTCCTGCATGGTCCGACACATGAGATAGACATTCTGGGCTACTTTTTTGAGTTCGCTACGAACCAGCAGATCGACTTCCTTGCCGATATCCCGTTTCAGAACATTTTCCTGATAAAAAGCGATGCCGACGATGGAGGTAGCGGTCAATAAGACTAGCAACAATCCCATGCCGGTTATTTTGGTTCTGATCTTCATGTTATCTACCCTTTATGTTTGTCCGTTGCGGTAGCGGCTGTTCGCCAAGCGTTGATCAAAATGCTCCAGCATCGTCCGGCTTGGCCAAGAACCGGCACCCGGTCCCCTCAATGTCACGGACAAGGAATTCTTCCTGAACGATTCCTTCCTGGAACAAATAGCAAAATACAAGCCAAAAATAGTTCCTGGCTCGATTAGCACCTCCAACCCTTGCCCCTTCGGGAGAGGTGGCTCCGGAGAAATCTCATTAAAAAAGCAGAGTCATCACTGGTAATGCCTCCTGGTGCTTTAGGGGCAGGCAATTGTTCTTGAAAGAAAAATTGCTTTTGTCTATAGTGGAAATGTATTGAATGCTCTCTGCCCTGCAAGTGAGGTCAGTACGCCCTTGCGGAATACATATTAACCCGGGGTTTCTTCAGGAGCGCGGTGTGCCAGCCCAAGAATTTATTGGGACGCCTGATGCGATTCACAGGAGACCCCACTTAGTTAGAACTCGCAAGAGGTCTAAAGACCCACGGCAGGTGTGGAGAGCTGAGATATACAAAGCGTCGTATTGTGCGGCGCTTTTCTTTTTTCAGGATGCCCCCTTCGTCAATCATGACAAAACAATGGTAATAAAAACGAATGGATACAAAGGCTTGTTCTGATATCTATCGCCTGGAAGTTGCTGACAAACAAATCGTTTTGATTGGCACCGCTCATATTTCCCGCGATTCAGTTGATACGGTCCGCCGGGTCATCGCCGAGGAGGCGCCTGACAGCGTCTGCATCGAACTGGACCGCCAGCGTTACCTGGCCTTGACCGATTCCAAAGGGTGGCAGTCGCTGGATCTGGTCAAGGCTATACGCCAGGGCCAGGGCCCTTTTCTGCTAGCCAATCTGGTTTTGGCCGGGTTCCAAAAGAGAATGGGGCTACAGACTGGGGTCAAGCCTGGCGCCGAGCTGGCGGCCGCCGCCGAGGTGGCCAAAGAGCAAGGGGCCGAGATCTGCCTGATCGACCGGGAGATTCGCACCACCCTGCTACGTGCCTGGCGAAAGACAGGGTTCTGGAAGAAACTTCAGGTATTTTCCGCGCTGCTTGGCGGCCTGTTCGAATCCCAGAAGCTCGATGAAGAACAACTGACAGCCCTACGTCAAGGCGATACCCTGACCGCCATGCTGGACGAAATGGGCGACATTCTGCCATCGATGAAAACTGTTCTGGTTGATGAACGGGATCAATATATGGCCGAGCATCTGCGCCAGGCCCCCGGCAAGCGCCTGGTGGCCGTGGTCGGCGCAGCCCACATCCCCGGCATCCGTCGCCGACTCGCTGAGGAGGGCGATCCCGCCTGCATTGCCGAACTGTCCAAGATTCCTCCCAAGCCCTCGTTTTCCAGGGTTCTGCCTTGGATTATTCCGGCGGTGGTAATCGGCCTGTTCATTGTCGGCTTCCTGTTCGGCGACCGCAGCCGCCTGACCGAAGCGGCCCTCGCCTGGGTGCTGGCCAACGGCCTGCTCTCGGCCACCGGCGCCCTTCTGGCTCTGGGGCACCCCCTGACCATCGTCACCGCCTTTGTAGCGGCCCCCATCACCTCCCTTAATCCCACCATCGGCGCCGGCTTCGTTACCGGATTGGTGCAGGCAATGATCGCCGGCCCGACCGTCCGAGACCTGGAAGAGGCCGGCAAGGATATCGCTACCGCCCGAGGCTGGTGGAGCAACCGTCTGACCCGGGTGCTGCTGGTCTTTTTCTTTTCTTCCCTCGGATCCTCCATTGGAACCCTGGTGGCTTTCTCCTGGCTAAAAAATCTGATCTAAATACTGTTTTAATAAAAAAACCATCGCCCGAACAGGGGCGATGGTTAAGAGTTTTGCAATCTACAGCGTGGCATGCCCCAGTCTGGGGCGCCACACTATTGTGGCAAGACACACTTTTTAACGATCTTGGGGTCTACTGTAAAATTTCGGAACGGCAAGCCACCAGAACGGCTGTTTTCCGATTGTGGCGACGCAGGGCGGTATAGAGAACCGCATCCCGCTGATAGACATCATTACGAAATTGCAGCCCTCCCTCCCCGTCGACCCAGGCAGTACGATAAAGAATATGTACTGGCAACGGTTCATCCAGTAGAACCCGCAAGGTTTCGTCTGCGGCCATAGCTTCTTCGATACGCTGCGCAGCCCAGCCTTCCTGGTGCTGCAGCAGATAGAAAGCCAGGTCGAAAGGACGCTTGACCCGAATACACCCAGAACTGTAGGAACGCCGCTTGCGATCAAACAGATGGCGCTGCGGAGTATCGTGCAGATAGACATGAAACTTGTTGGGAAACATGAACTTGACCCGACCAAGTGAATTCCAGGGGCCTGGCTTTTGTCGCAGCAATCCCGGAAAGGTCTCCGCCGTCACCCCTTCCCAATCAACGCTTCCCGGCTCGATGGGCTCAACCACCCCGTTGCGACGAGCGACGATCTCGTAATGATGGGACGCCAGATAGTTGCGGTCGGCTTTGATCAGGGGCAGCTTATCTTCGCGCAGAATGGTTAGCGGCACATTCCAGTAGGGGGCAAAGTCGAGGTAACGCAGTTGTGCGGAAAAGACCGGGGTGCGGCGATAATCGGTTCCCACCACTACCGGCATACTCAGCACCGCTTCCCCTTCTTCCACCACTTCGACACTGAAATCGGCGATATTGACCGCCAGGTAACGGCGGCCCAGATCCCGCGCCAACCAGCGCCAGCGCTCCAGGTTGATCTCGATCTGGCGAATCCGCTCCTCCACCGACACATTAAGCGCCGCCAGAGTCTCGGGCCCCAGCACGCCATCGCTTTTCAAGCTGTGGCGTGCCTGAAAGCGCCACAGGGCCTCCGCCGCCATCTGATCGAAATAGTTTTCGTAGATCCAATAAGCAGGATCCAAGTCTCCGACCTGAATAAGGTGCTGCCGTAACCAGGGGAGTCGCCAATCACTCTCCCCGGGCCGAAGCGGAGGACCGTCGGGAATTTGCGACCAGCCACCTTCAGCTGCCAATTGACGATAGGCGGCCAGATAATCGCGCAACCTCCGATAGTCCCTGTCCGTCGGCAGCATATCCCGCAAGGCTTCCACCGCTTGGCCGTACTCCAGGTTGTGCTGCAGAGTCTCAACCAGATCGATAGAGCGAGGTGCAGCACGCCATTCTTCAGGGTAAACCTTGGCCGCCTCGACCCGGCCACCGGTCACATCGCCTGCATAACGCAAAAAAGCATCGGTCAGCAGGATATCGAGCCGGGCCATCGGTAAAATTCCCTCCGGCATTCCTTGTCCAGCAAAGATCCGCAATTGTTCGGCCAAAACAGCGATGGTCGGAACATGATATTCTTCCGGCCGCAGGCCCTCCTGATGCGCAGACTGCAAAACCGTCAGCAAATTCCGCCCCTGACCGCTAAGGCCCGCCAGAGATAGCCAGCCCGGAGCGAAGTGCCGCTGGCGATAAAAGCGGAAGGTTTCATCAGTCAAGGTCGAGCCGTAACCGCCGGTATTAAGAACCGCTGGCTGCCCGCTATCTTCTAACAGCTGGCGCAGCTGAGCTGTCAAGGTATCGGTCGGCGAATGGTCCTGCGCTTGCGGAGAGGTCACTGTCAACATCACCAACAGCATTGCCAGCAGCGACAAAGCATATTTATTCATCATTAAGACCATAGGTAAGCAACACCCCCACCGGCTCTGATTTTGATATTTCCAAGATGCTAACCGGATACTAGCGAACCCAGACAGTCTGGACATTGACAAATTCACGAATCCCGTAATCGGCCAGTTCCCGGCCGTAACCCGACTCTTTAATGCCGCCAAAGGGCAAGCGCGGATCACTTTTAACCATGCCATTGACAAACACCGCCCCCGCTTCAATCTCGGCGGCCAGAGCCTCGGCCCGTTGGCTGTCGCCACTCCAGATGGATGCACCGAGACCAAAGGGGGTATCGTTGGCCACCGCCAACGCCTGGGCCTCGTCGAAAACCCGAATCACTGCAGCCACCGGTCCGAAGAGTTCCTGGTCATAAGCTGGCATGCCGGGCGCAACGCCAGCCAGAATAGTCGGAGGGTAGTAGTAGCCGGCCTGCGGCAACGGTTGCCCTCCAAGGATGAGTTCCGCTCCTGCAGCCAGGGATTCCTGGATCTGGGCGTGCAACTCCTGCCGCAGATCACCCCGGGCCATGGGACCGACCTGTGTCGTCTCTAGTAACGGATCCCCCACCTTTAGCACCGCCATAGCTTGTTTCAACAGACCGAGAAATTCGCCGTAGACCTCATCAAAAACAATAAACCGTTTCGCAGCGATGCAGCTCTGCCCCGCATTAAGACAACGGGACCGGGCACCCTGAGCCGCGGCCTCGGTCAAGTCGGCATCGGGCATGACGATAAAGGGGTCGCTACCTCCCAATTCGAGAACGCTCTTTTTCAGCAGGGCGCCTGCTTTGGCCGCTACCTTGCGCCCAGCCAGGTCGCTGCCGGTCAGGGTAACGGCTCGCACCGCCGTATGGGCGAGCACCTCATCGACCTGCGCCGAACCGATCAGCAGGGTCCGAAAAACCTGGGGCGGGAAAGCGGCCCGCTCAAAGAGTTTTTCGATAGCCAGAGCGCAACGGGGCACATTAGAGGCATGCTTTAGCAAACCGACGTTGCCGGCCATCAAGGCCGGAGCGGCAAACCGAAACACCTGCCAGAAGGGAAAGTTCCAGGGCATCACCGCCAGAATCGCCCCCAGGGGACGAAAGGCAACCTGCGAGCGGCCGGCATCGCTGACCACTGCCTGGGGCGCCAGATAGGCAGCCGCATGGTCTGCGTAATGCTCGCAAACCCAAGCGCATTTTTCAATTTCGGCGCGACCTTCGCCCAGGGGCTTGCCCATCTCCTCCGCCATCAGACGGGCCAGACGCTGCTGGTCGCGACGCAACTCATCAGCCAGAACCCGCATCCGTTGGCTGCGATGCTCCAGGGATGTGCGTCGCCAGGCTGGCCAGGCATCCTGAACCTTTTCAATGATCTGGGTAACCTGAGCGGGTGAATATTCAGTAAATCGTTCCAATACTTGCCCGGTCATCGGGCTGATCGATTCTATAGCCAACGTTTCAATCCATTTCAGTCGTAGGAGTCTATTAATAGGTATCGCGCTACTCTCACCATGAAGCAGGGGGGCAACCAAGGCCCCAGTATTCTTTAGATTACCCATTGTCCCGATAATCGGCCGGACAGTCAACCATCGGCATGCTTTTCCCTGTCCCCGACAAAGGCCCGTGCGACCGCGGGTCATTCTGCGGTTGATCGAAGGGCTGTTTTCTGCAATAGTTGGCAAGCTTCTTTGCCATGAAAGTATTTGCTGAGAAAGCCCCTTCGAAGGCTTCAAGGCTACTGCTCAACTTCCTGCCAAAAGGACCCTGTGGTGAACTGTAAACCTTTTTTTGACAAGCTAGGCCTTAACGGCACTCGCTGGCAATGGCGCCTGATGCGCTGGGAAAAAAATATAGCCGCTTTGCTGCGGGGCGAGCGTCTGCCCGGTGACGGTCTCTCGGCGGCCCGCCTGATCCTGATTGTCAATCTGATCTGGTTTAGCCTGATGATCCTCAAAGGGCTTACCGCCGGGCTTGGTCTGAGGCCGCTGATGTCTCCGTCCCTGGCCCTGCTGCACTATTTTGGCGCTCAGCGCTGGATTCCCGAGGTGCTGCACTACGGGCAGTGGTGGCGCTGCCTGACCTACGCATACACCCACGGCGGCCTGATGCATCTCGGCTTTAACATGCTGGTGCTCTATCAGGTCGGTCCTCTGATCGAAAGGGAGATCGGTGCTCGACGATTTGTGGTGCTTTATACCCTGACCGCCCTGACCGCTACCCTGCTCGGCCTGCTCTGGCACCCCTACACCCCGGTTGTAGGCGCCTCCGGTTCGATTTTCGGCCTGATCGGCTTTGCCGTGGCCTACTTTCACCGTATGGGTCCAGCCGGCCTGGCCATGCGCAATTTCATGTTTCGCTGGGCCGCTTTCGCTTTTATCTTCGGCCTGTTGGTGGGAGCGGATAACGCCGGCCACCTCGGCGGCGTTCTAGGCGGTGCGGCTTTCGGCCTGGTACTGCCCATCGGCATCCGCGGCCGTAAGGCCAGCTCCGGGTTCTTCACCGTAGCCAGCCTGCTGTGCGTCATCGCCACCATCGGTTGCCTGGCCATACAGGCCCTGACCTGGTTTCTCGCTTAACCCTATATCAATAACCGTACCCATGGCCAAACCCAAAAGTCCCGTCACCCCTGCTATTCGCCTGCTGCGTCAGCAAAAAGTTCCTTTTGTCGGTCACTGTTATCCCTATCAGGACCACGGAGGCACCGCCGTCTGTGCTCAGGAGCTGCAGGTTGCTGAGCATGCGGTGGTTAAAACCCTGATTATGGAAGACGAACAGCAATGCCCCCTAGTGGTGCTGATGCATGGTGACCGCCAGGTTTCGACCAAAAAACTGGCTCGTACCATCGGCGTTAAACAGGTTGTACCCTGCACCCCGGAAACCGCCTTGAAGCATACCGGCTATCAGGTGGGCGGCACCTCCCCCCTCGGTACCCGCAAAAAGCTGCCGGTCTATATGGAACGATCCATACTGGAGCTACCTATTATTTATCTTAACAGCGGCAAGCGTGGTTTTCTGGTGGAGATATCCCCGCAAGAGGTGCATCAGTTGCTTAATTCACAGCTGGTTGAAGTTTCTACCGACATCGCAGGCTGAAGGCTTTTTTGCGGCCCCGACAATGGCCCCACGATAGGAGCCTGTTAAACTTCTGATGAGCAACATGACGCTTTGCCGTTTCAGGAGACTCCATGACTGAAGTTCGCTATTCTCCGCTGCTGACGGATCTTTACCAGTTGACCATGCTGGCCGGCTACTTTGAGAAAGATATGCACCTGAGGCCGGCGGTGTTCGACCTCTATTTTCGCAAAAACCCCTTTCACGGCAGTTATGCGGTGTTTGCCGGCCTGCAGACAGCTCTCGATTACCTGAGCGGCTTGCGCTTCGGCGATGCAGATTTGGAATACCTGGAAAGTTTGGGTATTTTCAACCGCCCCTTCCTTGACTATCTGGGAAACTTTTCCTTTCACGCCCGGGTCATCGCCCCCCCCGAAGGCACCGTGGTCTTCGGAGGGGAACCACTGGTCACCGTTGAAGGGCGACTGGCCGAAGTACAGCTGGTGGAAACGGCTCTGCTCAACATCATCAACTTTCAAACCCTGATCGCCACCAAGGCCGCGCGTATTTGCGTGGCGGCGGCCCCAGGCCAGGTCATCGAATTTGGCCTGAGACGAGCTCAGGGTCCCGACGGCGGCCTTCACGGCACCCGCGCAGCTTACATCGGCGGCGCCCGCGGTACGAGCAACGTCTGGGCTGGCCAGATCTTCGGCATTCCGGTCAAGGGCACCCATGCCCACAGCTGGATCATGTCCTTTGACGACGAACTGAGTGCCTTTCGGGCCTATGCCGACTGTTTCCCCGAGCATTGTATTCTGCTGGTCGATACTTACGACACGCTGAAAAGCGGTATTCCCAACGCCATCACCGTCGCCCGCGAATTACGCAGCAAAGGCCATGAACTCCTGGGGGTGCGACTCGACTCCGGTGATCTGGCCTATCTGAGCAAGATCAGCCGCCAGATACTCGATGAAGCAGGCTTTCCCCAGGTTAAAATCGTTGCCTCCAGTGATCTCGATGAGACGATTATTGAATCGATCCGCAGCGAAGGAGGACGTGTCGATATCTACGGCGTCGGCACCAAGCTGGCGACCGGCAGCGGCCCCGGCGGCTGTGCCCTGGGCGGGGTGTACAAACTGGTCCGTTGCGACGGCCAGCCCAAGCTCAAGGTGACCAGCGATCTGGCCAAGGCGACCCTTCCCGACCGGAAGCGCTTACTGCGGGTCAGTGGCGCAGACGGCCAATTTCTGATGGATATTATCTGCAGACAGCAAGATGAAGTCGTGACCGGCGATCAAGTCTACAACCCGGCCAATCCTGACGAATCGAAAACAATTCCACAGGGGGCTACTCTGCAGGAGATTCGTCAGCCGGTAATGGATGAGGGGCAGCTGCTGCAAAAAAAGGAAAATCTCGATCTTATGGCCGACCGCTGCGTCGAGCAGTTACAGCGCTTGCCAAAGGGCACCTTGCGCCTGGCTAATCCTCACATCTATAAGGTGGCGATCAGCTCTAAACTTTTAAATCTGCGCAACAGACTGGTTAAGCAGTATCTCGACCAACTTGAATGAAATGGGATTGAATAACGCTATGGCCACCCACCCGCCGCAGAAAATCAATAGCAGCGGGCACACAGTTGAGAATAGAGCTGGAACGTGCTATATACAGCGACCAACCTGGTGGCCATTGCCGACTCAGATCCGGCATTCAGACAGCCCTTCGGCAGCAACGACTTAAGAGGTCAGCTTATGGATATTGCTAGATTCATTCAGACGAGAAGCAGCAGAATGCTGTACAGCGGACTACTGGCGGTGCTGCTGCTCTGCGCCGCCCCCCCGACAGTCCAAGGAGCATCCTCTGCAAATTCAACTTCAAACCCCAATTTAGGACACACCATGACTCAGGTTCTGCTGAAAACCACTCAGGGCGATATCGTTATTGCCCTTGATGAAGAAAAGGCTCCGCTGTCCGCAGCGAATTTTCTCGCCTACGTTAAGGACGGCTTTTACGACGGCACCATCTTTCATCGGGTCATTCCCAACTTCATGATCCAGGGCGGCGGCATGACCGCCGACATGGGCCAGAAAAGTAATCGTCCGCCGATCAAGAACGAAGCGGATAACGGCCTGAAAAACCTCCGCGGCACGCTGGCCATGGCCCGTACTCAGACAGTGGATAGCGCCACCAGCCAGTTTTTTATCAACCTGATTGACAATGCTTTTCTCGACCATCAAGACCCTTCGCCTCAAGGATACGGCTACGCCGTTTTCGGCAAAGTGGTCCAGGGTATGGAAATAGTCGATGCCATCGCTGCCGTCGCCACCGGCAACACCGGCAACACCGGCAACACCGGCATGCACCAGAACGTGCCTGTCGAACCGGTGTTTATTGAGCAGGCCACGGTGCTCCCCTGAGCCGTCGACCGCATGGGCAACAGGCACAACGGGCCGGAGTCCTTCGACTCCGGCCTTTTTTGCTACTTTCGGAGGCAGTCATGGGATGGCTAAACAAAAAAATTGTCCTGCAAGGCGTAGTGGTTTTTCAGGGGTGAAGGCATACACGAGTATGTCGAAGTCCTGAAAAAACGCTGCAACGCAGCAGGGCGGACTTTTTGCGACGCCATCAGTCTTTGACAGAGATGACGTACTTCAGGTAGCGCCCTTCGGGAAATGTAACAGGATAGGGAAAATCTGCGCCCTGACCGGCAACTTGAATCACCCGCAGCTGGCAACTGCCGCGCAGTGCGCCGCGACGCAGCTCTTTGAGATAATCGGCCAGGTCGACCTTCTGATGATTGGAGGAGGTGATCAGCAAGCCGCCCCGGGGCAGCAGCTCCAGCGCAGCAGTCACCAGGTCGGCGGTGCCCCCGCTGGTGGTGAAGCGGCTCTTGCCAACGGTTGAGAAGGAAGGCGGATCCATAATCACGGTATCGAAGCGCCGACTGCTCCGTCCCAGTTCAGCCAACACTTCAAAACAATCGCCCAGCAGAAACTCATGGCGCTTCGGATTGAGGCGATTGGCGGCAAAGTTGTCCCGGGCCCAGTCAAGATAGGCAGATGAAGCATCGACGCTGGTCACCCGCTTGGCGCCGGCAGCGGCAGCGGCTACGGAAAAGGCTCCGGTATAGGCAAACAGGTTGAGAACCTCCTGACCCGCCACCCGCTCCATGAGATCGACCCGATTACCGCGCTGATCGCAGAACAGACCGGCATTAAGCCCTTCTTCCAGTTCGACCAGAAAGTTGAGGCCATTTTCCCTAACCGTCAGTCGCTGGGGGGCGGCCTCACCGGCCATCAGCTTGCTGTAGCGTTTGGACTCCCCCGTCGCCAACTGACGGGTCTGCTGCGGGCGAAACTTGGCATAGATGCCCTTTGGTTGCAGCACCTTTTGCAGCACCTCCACCACCAGCGACAGATGAGGTTTCCAAGCCCGGGTGAAATACTGAATCATCAAAAAATCGCCATAGCGATCGACGGTTAACCCCGACAAACCGTCACCCTCGCTGTTGACTAACCGGTAGGCGCTGGTATCAGCCAACCGTCCATGTCGATTGCGCAGCGCCACGGCTTGTTCAATCCGGGCCTGTATCCAGGGCCGGTCGAGGCGCATCGGCCCCTGTTCCAGCATCCGAGCGACGATGCGTTCTTTGGGATCGAGCAGTGCGGTTCCGAGCAGACGGCCCTGCGGATCACACAGCTGCACAAGTTCACCGGCCTGACCAACTGGCCAGCCCTTGGTATAACGATCAGCCAGCACCCAGGGATGGCCCAGTTCAAGCATGGTCACTGTCTGGGGACCGACTTGGCACATTTTTAATGTCATCGACAAACCTTTTATTCTAGCGGGTCACAGAAATTTCAGCGGCGCCATTGTACCTGCAAGGGGACGCCACACCAAGACCAATAATGACTAGCCTGGTATATTTTATAGGCCCTGCGACCTCTACTTGGCTGAAGTTTTTTCACCTGCCACACCGATAGGCTACTTGCCCCCTTTAACCAACGGAGCCCTGCCGTGCCGGAACAATCACCGAAATCCAAAGCTGAACAGCACATAGAAGAGATCATGCAGCAACTCGACCCCGCATCGGAGCGCTATCGGGTGCTTAACAGCGCCCGCCGCTTCAAATCTTCCTGGGTGGAGTTGGGCGAAGAACTACTCAAGGTCAATCAAGATCACCTCTATCGCAACTGGGGTTACGAGTCTTTTGAGGACTATTGTACCCAAGAGGTGCGGATTAAAAAACCGACCGCCTTAAAACTGACCCGAGCCTACAACTATCTGGCCCAGGAAGAACCGCAACTGCTAACCCGTCAGGCTGAGCTCAACCCCCTGCCCGACTATCGCACCGTCGACCTGCTACGTCAGGCCCGGCAGGAGGAACAGTTATCGGGTGAGCAGTATGATGCCCTGCGCAAGACGGCCCTGGAGCAGGCCCGCAGCCACACCACCGTGCTGAAGCAATTCAAGGAGATGACCGCCGCCGACAGCGATCCGCAGGCGGAACGAATACGCCACTGCAAGGCGGCCCTGAGTGCAACACGGCGACTGCTGAACAGCTTGGAGAATCTTGACCATCTGGCAAATGCCTATCAAGGACCACTGAAGGAACTGCTTGAGATCCTCGAAGAGGAAACGGCAGAAAATGAACCGCAAGGGGATGCCTCTGGCGAGCATCACAATGCTTCCCAATGAGGTTATTTCGTGCTATCTTGCTCGATCTGCCGAGCGGTCGATAAAAGCGCTGCGGTCCCCAAAGCCTTACAAGGGGTGGTATAATCGTAATAATCGAGGAGTTTTTCATGGCCAAAAATTTTAAAGATAAGGTCAGGGAACAGTTCAGCCGCACCGCCGAGGGCTATGTTCGCAGTCCCAGCTTCTCCCAATCCGCCGACCTGGCCGAAGCAGCACGCATGCTGCAACCGACCAGCGACGATATTCTGCTGGATGTTGCCTGCGGTGGCGGGCATAGCGCCCTCTATTTCGCACCGCTGGTCAGAAGCGTGGTGGCCTCCGATCTGGCTATGCAGATGCTGAAAAAGGCTCAGGAATTTATCAGCGAAGAAGGCAGCGTAGAAAACGTCACCTTCCGCGAAGCCGACGCCGAAGATCTGCCCTTTCCTGCCGGAGCCTTTACCCTGCTGGTCTGCCGCATCGCCCCTCACCATTTCCCCGACGTACCGCGAGCCCTGTCAGAGTTCCACCGGGTACTGCGCCGTGGCGGACGCATGGTGATCATCGATACCCTGCTCGCTGACGAGCCGCACATTGCCGAATTCCAGCATAGATACGAACGTCTGCGTGATCCGACCCACATCCGCGCCTTCACTAGGGCCGACTGGGAGCAGATGGTCACCGAGGCCGATTTTATCCATCACGAAACCAAGGTACAGAAGAAAACTCACGACTTTCAGGAATGGGCCAAACGGGCGGGCCTGACTCGGGAACAGGTACAGCAGCTCAACAAGCTGTTTATCGAAGCCAGCGATGAGATTCAAGACTACTTTCAGGTCGAAACCTTTGCCGGCGAGGTGGAAAGCTTTACCGACAACAAGCTGTTGATCAACGCCAGCCGGCCCCCTAAAAAGGCCCCGCAGGCCAGCAACAAGAAGCCCCTCAGTGAAGCGGAAGGCCGGGACAACAGCTAAAGGTACCGACTTTATTCGCCGATGATCTTGACCAGCGCCCGTTTGCGGCGACATCCGTCGAATTCGCCGTAAAAGATCTGTTCCCAGGGGCCGAAGTCGAGTTGGCCGGCGGTCACGGCAACCACCACCTCGCGACCCATGATCTGCCGCTTGAGGTGGCCGTCGGCATTGTCTTCACCGACATTGTGCCGATAGCTGGCGACCGGTTCGTGGGGGGCGAGTCTTTCCAACCACTGGTCAAAATCGTGATGCAGGCCGGACTCGTCGTCGTTGATGAACACCGAGGCGGTGATATGCATGGCATTGACCAGCAGCAACCCTTCGCGAATACCGCTCTGGTGGAGGCAGTCTTCGACCTGCGGCGTGATATTGATAAAACCCCGACGTTGCGGCACCTGGAACCACAACTCCTGGCGAAAACTTTTCATTGTTCCTCCAAATAGGACAAGGGCAGCCCGCACGGTTTTATTGGCATGGTTCCACTGAAACATGCAGCTTACCAAACAACCATCAGCCCTGCACAAAACAATCAATGACCAAAAATCAAAAAATACTACTGCTAACCCTGCTTTTGTGCGGCATGTTCCTTATCAGCGCCTGCGAACGGTCTGCGTTCTCCTGGCCAGCGCCTGAAACCGCTACCATTGCGACAATCACCCCGACCAATCACCGGGAGTTAAGCAACTATCTGACTGTCAACGATTATCGCTGGGAGACCCTCGACCAAGGGGTGCCGCCTTTTCTGCTCACCGCCCTGCCGAAGGATATACAGCGTATCAAGGATATCACCGAGCGCAAACGGCTGTTCTTCCTTTCCCTGCTGCCGTCCGTGTTGTTGGCCAACCGGGAAATCACCTTGCAGCGTCAGCAACTGCTCATCGCCCTGCGCCATCACCAGGCCGGGTTGCCCCTCTCCATTCCCCAACAGCAGCTGCTCAGCCGCTTAATCAAAGATTACCGACTGCGCAACAATCCGCTGACCGATCTAAATGCCCGCAAAGCCCTTTTGCAGCGTCTCGACACCCTGCCCCCGGACCTGGTGTTGGCCCAGGCGGCCAACGAATCGGGCTATGGCACGTCCCGTTTCTGCCGGCTCGGCAACAACCTGTTCGGTCAGTGGACCTACGCCACCGGCACCGGTCTGGTGCCCAAAGAGCGCTCTGCCAAACAGCGTCATGAAGTACAACGCTTCGCCACCCTGTACGACTCGGTGCGCTCCTATATGAACAATCTCAACGCCCACCGCGCCTACCGATCACTGCGCACTATTCGCGCGCAAAAGCGTACCCGCGGCCAAGCTTTGCGGGGTATCGACCTGGCCGCCGGGCTGCGACTCTATTCCAGCCGCCGGGATGCCTATGTCGCGGAAATCCGCGCCATCATCCGCAGCAACCGTCTTTCCCGTCTGGCAACCATCAGCCTGCGTCCGGCCGCCGCCGAAGCTGACGCCCTCCGTACTGCCTCCCTGTAACCGGCTAAATTTTATTCGGCCGATTCCTGACCGTCCTTGACACAGCTGCGCAAATAGCGCCGAATCTGATTGCGGGCTCGTGGAGTAACCGCCCAGTCGAGCCATTTGGGCAACACTCCCGGTGCATCGCTACGCTCGATCTGCACCTGATCACCGTCAAGCAAGCGGGTTTTCAGCTGCCGGGTCTGGCCGTTGATGCGCGCACGCCAGGCATAAAGGCCAAGTTTCTCATGGATGGCAAAGGCAAAGTCAAGAGCACTGCTGCCTTCGGGCAAGGTGCAGATTTTACCGCGCGGAGTATAGACCTGAATCGTCGCTGAGGCCAGCCGCAGGCTGGCAGTATCGATAGCCGATTCCCCCTCCAGCAGGGAACGCATCAAGGCCTGGAAATTGGCCTTGCGGAACTCAAAGCCAGGGGTCAGCACCCCCGACTCGTTAAAACGGGCCAGTTTGCGGGTGGTAATCTCGACCCGCAGGCGATACTCACCGGCCTGCACTGAAGTTTTCAGGGACTGATAACCGAATTGGGACGGTACCGTCAGGTGGTCTCGCAGCTTGCCGGGAATGGGATTGTACAGACGGTGTAGCACGCCCAGCGCCAGATAGGCATCCATGGTCGTGTCGACCTGAATCTCCAACGTATAGAGGGTAGCCAGACCGCGACCGACTCCCCGTACCGCAGCGATAGAAAACGGCCGCCAGCGATCCCGCAGGGCAAAACTCAGTTTCTGATGATCAAAAGCCTGCGAGACATTGGAGCGAATCTTGCGCAGGCCGGCACCCGCCTGCATCTGCAGCGCCCTCACCACCCGCTGATAGCGTTCTGCACGACTGGGGTAGAGAATACGCAGGGACAGCGCTTCCATCTTGGCCGCCACCGATCCCATGCCGAGATGGCGGGCCAGGGGAACATAGATTTTACGGGATTCTTCGGCGATCAGGGCCTGTTTGGCGGGGTTGAGAGCACTGATGGTTTCGAGGTTATCCATGCGATCCCAAAACTTGAGACACAGCACCCGAACATCCTCGATGGCCAACAATAGCGTTTTGCGGTAGGTTTCAGCTTTAAGAGCCTCGCGGCTGAGTTCGGCGGCAGACACCTTGGTCAGACCGTTGACCAGCAGCGCCACCTCTTCGCCGAACTGTTCCTCGACCTCAGCAAGGGTGACCGGAGTATCTTCGACCACATCGTGCAGCAGGCAGGAGATAATCGAGGCAAAATCCATCCAGTGCCGGGCCGCCCGATGGGCAACCCGCAGGGGATGAAAAAAATAGGATTCCCCCGATTTGCGCACCTGCCCCTCGTGGGACTTGCGAGCCACCTCGATAGCCCGACTCAGGGCCTCAATACCCTGATCCAGATCCTCTTCGGTCAGCCCGCCGCCGTAATGGGTGACCAGAAGCTCCATAATCTCGCTGACCATGCGCTGCTCGGTTCGATGATCGGCCTTTGCCACTTGGTAACTCCCTTGCTTTTCCAGACTGCTTGAATATTCCCCTGTCGTGTCAAGCCACTGTGGGACCAGTATAACCCGACTGTCTCCTGCTACAGCAGAGGGTTAACCCGGTGGCCAGTGAAAGGTGCGGCCTCCCAGCAGATGAAAATGCAAGTGCCAGACCGTCTGACCGGCGCCTTCCATGCAATTATTCACCACTCGAAAACCCTGCTCGGCAATGCCGAACTGCTTAGCCAGCTTCGCTGCCACCACAAACACGTGCCCGACCAGCAATTGATGCTCCTCGGTCAAATCGTTTGTGGTCGCAATATGCTGCCGAGGAATAAGCAAGTAGTGATGCGGTGCCTGGGGAGCTATATCCTCAATAGCCACCAGTAGTTCATCCTGATAGATGATCTTGGCCGGTATCTTGCCGTTGATGATGCTACAAAAAAGACAGCTGTTTTCCATCATCTTTCCCTTCCTGAGTGGCGGTGGCGGGGTTACCGCCCTGATCGTCGAGAGTCACAACATTCCAGTGATCGCGGGCCGCCCTCTTCAGTAAACGCTCGTCATGACTGAACAAAATGATCTGATGTTCGCTGCTGAGCCGTTCAAGAACCTTGAGGGCCTCGGCCAGACGTTGCTGATCGAGGTTTACCAGAGGATCATCGAGGAGCAGCGGCAGGGGCATACCGTTGGCCAGTTGCCGGGTCAGAGCCAGGCGCACGGCAAAATAGACCGCATCGTTGGTTCCGCGGCTGAAAGACCGAACCGGTCGCCAATCCTTGCCCCGCCCCGGCAGGGACAGGGAGAAGTCGTCATCCAGGCGGACCTTCTGGTAGCGTCCTGCGGTAAGCAGGCCGAGATAACGGCCGATCTCGGCAGCAAAGCGTTCCAGATAAGTACGGCGGAACTCATCTACCGCTTCGGACAGCAATTGATAGCCCACCGCCAAGGCATCCCGTTGCTTCAGCAACGCCGCTTCCCGTTCCTTGAGCTGTTCGCCCTCTTCTTCGATCTGCTGCAGATTGCTCAGTTCTCCCTGCAGTGCCGCCTCACGACGGGTCAAATCGAATAATTGCTGCTCATCCTGGCGGATCATCTCGCGCAACTGCTGCAACTGCTCCTCGGCCTGAGGCAGCTCTTCGGCACTCAACAGCTCTTCTTGGCGTAAGGGCTTGTCCTGCTCCATGCGCTCACCGAGGACAGCCAGTTCCCGAGTCAGAAGTTCCTTTTCCTCGCTCAGATGTTCCGAGTTGTCCAATACCTGCAGGGCACTCCCAACCTCCTTGAGCTGCCCCAGCAACTGCCGATGGTGCTCAAGATTCTTTTGCATGCGCACCATTTCCACCGGCGAGGTGGAAAGGCCGCGGACTTCCAATCGATTGCTCAGATCGATCCGCCGGTCCTTCGCCTCGTCCCGGCGGCGCTCGATGATCTGCAGCTTTTCCTGCAATTCTTTGCGCTGCCCGCCCTGATTAAAGCAGTGCCACAGATGCAAGCCCCAAAAGACGGCGGTTACCAGCCCGGCCAGCCCCCATATGGGCAGTTTAAAGGCCCCGCCGAACAACCCGGCCAGAACAGCGGTCAGCACCGCCCCCGCGGTAATCAGTGCCGGCCGTTTCCAGGCAGGGTTAGCATGTTTTGCCAGTTCCTGTTGCAAGGCACTTGCCTCGGCCTGCAGAGCGACCATCTCCTGGCGGATATTTTCACCTTCGCTAAGCAAGGGCGGCAATTCTTCGGGCATTTCTCGAGGCAGGCCGGTTTTCGCCAGCTCCTTTTCCAAGCCGACGCGACGCTGCTCCAGTTCCTCGACCTTGCCTGATTCACGATGAATCCGGCCGTAATCCTTGCGCAGGCTACCTTCCTTCTCTTCCAGCTGCCATTGTTTACGGACCCAGTCCAGATAGCGCTCACCAGCGGTCAGATCCTCCCGGTTCTTTTCCATCGACTCGACCAGCCCAGCGATCTGCTGCCGCAGGGAGGCGAGCTCCTTGAGGCCCTGCTCGGCGGCGAACCAGCGTTGCTGCAGCACTTCGATTCGCTCGCTCAGCTCATCGAGCTGGCGGGGTCGGGTCTTATCCTTACCCCAGGGATTCTTGCGGGTAATATTGAAATAATCGTCACTTATAGAAGTCAGAACCCGGTCGTAATCCACCTCGACAAAACCGGACAGCAGAGCCTTGAGACGGGTGGTCAGGCCGTTGCGGTCGGCCAGTTCCAGATCGCCCTGGCCGAAAAACAGGCTGGAACGAAAGATATCTTCATCGGCCACGGCCAGCAGGCGGTTTAGCTGATCGAGATATTCGGTCCGCTCTGAAGAGCGGCCTTGAGGGGCGGCCTTGCCATCAAACTGATAGAGCAACTGGTACAAATCGTCGCGCTCGACCAATTGTACCCGATCGCTGAGCAGTTCCCGCTCGATACGCACCGTGCAGCCGCCATTTTCCAGTGCCAAGGCGGCCTCGCAACTGCCCTGTCTTCCCCAGGGCTTGTAGCGATCTTTATCCCGCAAGCCGAACAGAACCGCCGGAATAGCCTCCATCATGGTCGACTTACCGGACTCGTTGGCCCCGATGACTAGGTTTAAGCCGCGCCGGAAATCGAAATTCCGCTCGCCGAACTTGCCAAAGTGCTTTAACTCCAGACTGCGTAGAATCATTGTTCACCTCCGCTAAAGGTGCGAAAGCGGGTCAACACCTCGCGAAAGGCTTGCTCGATCACCGGCCGTTCCTCCTCCTTGACCTCCGTCATCAACTGCCGGGCACGGCGAACAAACATCCCGCGGACCGTCTCTTCCGGCTCAATACGCCGGGCGTAATCGCTATCAAAGAGCCGGGTCTCATCCTGCAGTTCAAGATAGAAGAAATCGTCTTCGCAGCGGCTCTGCAAGGCGGACAGGTCGACGGGAGCTTCGAGGATGCCGGTCAGGGTCAAGCGCAACAGCAGAGTGGCGCTGCGCAAGGCGGCGACACGCCCCACGGCCTCATTCAGCTCGGTACAGCCGGACAGGTCGAGCTTCTCCTCGGCCAGTTCCCGGCCGTTGACCGTCAGCGGTTCCAGAGCCACCCCATTGGGGCCAACAGTCACCAGAGCGCAATAGCGGGGCCCATTTTCACCGAAACGCTTACCTTCCGGCGAACCGGGATAACAGGCATAGATGCGCTCGTTGTCCGCCAACACCTCGTAACTGTGATAATGGCCAAGGGCCACATAGTCAAGGTTCCAGCGCTTGAGATCTTCCAGAGTAAAGGGCAGATCCTTTTTGCGATAATTCCACTCCGGGCTACCCTGCCGGGAGCCGTGCAACAGACCGATGTGCAAACCATCGTCGCTACGCCGTTGCATGCCATCAAGGGCGCCTTCCGATAGGTAGCTGCGGTAGGCAAAACCGTACAGGTAGACCTGCTGGCCATCAACGGTCAGAGCCACAGGCTCCTTCAGTTGAGCCTGATCGAGCAGTACCACGCCGGGAAAGTCGGCCTGACGATAGACGGCATCGGCGGACACCAGACTGTCGTGGGTCCCAGGTAGCAGCACCGGCACGATACCCCGTTCCGCCAGGCGCTGCAGGCCGGCTTGTACCTTGCCCAAAGCCACTTGGCCTGGACGCGGATGATCGAAAAGATCGCCAGCGATAAGCAGCAACTGGGCCTCTTTTTTTATCGCAAGCGTGACGATACGCTCAAAGGTTTCGAGAAAATCGACCTGCCGCTGCGGCGCCCGCTTGCCGAGGGCGGCAAAAGAACCGTCAAGATGCAGGTCGGCGGTATGCAGAATACGAATCATACGAAAAGTCTCTTTCTAACGACCGGGCAGGGACCAAAATTGAAGCCGGAACAAAAATCAAGGTTGATGTTTTCGCAAAAACTTATAGGATGGCTAAGCAAAAATTTCGTTCTACAAGGGCGGACTTTTTGCGACGCCATCAACGTTTGGCCTGCTGCCGATGATAACGCCGATCCCACCACACATGATCCACGGCAGCGGTCAGGGCTTCACCTACCAGCACCAGGGTCAGGCCGGAGCGACGTCCGCCGCTGCCGGCAAAAAAATCCCGGTCGCCACAACGAGTAACAATATCGTCCAGGGTACCGTTCAGCAACTCCTGACCGGAAAAACCGAGTCGATGAACCAGACTGATGGCCACATTTTCACCGTAGCCCCGACGCAGGCGAGCTACCAATTCCGTCAACGGCAGATGGTTCATATAGATCACCAGAGTAACCCCGGGGGCAGCCAGTTCCTCCAGGGAGGGACTGCCGGGCTGCTCTTCCAGAACCCGAGGGGAAACGATCAGGACACGACTACATTTTCCTAACAGATTGAGGGTTCGTTTCAACAGCGCCGAGGCAGCATTGACCGTGCTGACTCCGGGAACCACCTCAGCCGCCGCTCCCAGATGCTCTATCAGAGCCTGAAAGGGAGAGAAAAAAGTCAGGTCTCCCGGCACCAGAAAAGCCACCGGCCCCTGTTGTCGCTGCCGTTGCAACTGCGTCAATAATCCGTCAAAGGAGTAATCAAATGGGTTGCAGAGCTCCTTGCCGACCAACAACTCGGCAAAGCTCTGCTCAAAGGGGCTGAAGGCATAGACTGTCCGGCTCGCAGCGAGCAACCGCGCCCCTTTAAGGGTCAGCAATTCGGGATCACCCGGTCCGGCGCCGACAAAATAGACCCTGTTCACAACTGGCACCCTTCTTGCTGCATATCTTTTTGCTGTATCTTTTGCAAATAGATGAGAAACTCGCGATTACCCTTCGGCCCGAGAACCGGACTCTCGACCACCCCTCGAACCCGGCAGCCGAGTTCCGTCGCCAGCTGCTCAATGCGCGCTACCACCATCGCGTGCTGTTCGGGGTCGCGTACCACCCCGCCCTTGCCGACCTGACCGCGACCGACCTCGAACTGGGGTTTGATCAAGGCTACCACTTCGGCCCCGTCGCCGAGCAGCGACAGGGTTACCGGCAACACCTTGTCAAGGGAGATGAAGGACGCGTCGATCACCGCCAGTGAGGGCGCTTCGGCAAGTTGCTCGCTCCGCAAATGGCGAATATTAGTCCGTTCCAGGTTGATCACCCGCGGATCCTGGCGCAGGCTCCAGGCCAACTGGCCGTAACCGACATCGACGGCATAGACCTTAGCTACCCCCTGCTGCAGCAGGCAATCGGTGAAACCACCCGTCGAGGCACCGACGTCGATGGCCACGCGATCGGTCACCACCAAGGCAAAATGCTCCAGGGCTTTGGCCAGTTTCAGACCACCCCGTGAGACATAAGGAATATCTTCGCCCTTGAGACGTATTTCCGCGTCGGTGGCCACGGCGGTACCGGCCTTATCGACCAGATTATCATTGACCAGCACCTTGCCAGCCAGGATCAGACTCCGGGCTCGCTCCCGCGATGGAACCAGGGCACGCATAACCAATAATTTGTCGAGACGTTCTTTTGGGGGCATCGAGGCACGCAACCGCTTAAAACGGCTCAATAAAAGGGGATGAAAGGGTGGCCAGCGGCCGCTGAAACATGGGTCAACAGACTATCATAGGGGGTAGCGACGGGCAACAGTTTTACCACCCAGTTTTACCGCCCTGCGCCCCCTGTTAGCAACGACTGTAAAACATTAAAAAGACACAGGACAGTAGCGCAGAGCTTTGTTAAGGTTATAGACTGCTCGCCTCGCTCTAGCCAAGGAACCAGCGGCGAGCTATCGATTCATTGCTATTCAAGGGTTTATCATGCCGGGAAAAATTCTTCTTGCTCAGCAGGAAACCGCCGCCGCACAGACTATCTATCAGGTGCTGCGCGACGAAGGCTATCATATTCTGCGAGCTGCCAACCTGCCGGAAACCGAGCGCCTGCTGCAGCAATTGCCCGACCTGCTGTTGCTCGATTCCGATCTGGACGATCTGCACCAGACCAACAGCTGGTCCGAGCTGGCTTTCCAGTGCCAACAGGACAGCGTTTCCTGCCTGACCTACTCCTCCCGCATGCAGAACTATGGGATCAATGAGTCCGCCCCCTCCTGGGTAGCCGACACCATCAGCCGCCCCGATAACGCTCAAGAGGTGCTGTTCAAAGTCGCAGCCCAGCTGACCATTCGGCGTCTAACCTACGAAGCCGAACTGGCCAACAAACAACTGCTGAAAAAACAGCAGCAGCTCGAAGAGTATCAACGTTCGGCAGCGGAGATTCAAAAGTCCCTGCTGCCCACCAACCTGCCGGACATCGTCAACCTGCAGGTCGCATGGCGTTTGGTCCCTTGCGAAATGGTCGGCGGAGACCTGTTCAACGTGGTGCGCCTCACCGAAGACACGGTATTGGCCTATGTCCTCGATGTCAGTGGCCACGGCATCTCCTCCGCCATGGTCACCGTTTCGGTCTACCAGAGCCTCTCCCCCCATGCCGGTCGTATCGTCCGCCGGCCACTGGACAGGCCTCCCTACTTCCGCCTGCTGTCGCCGGCGGAGGTACTGCAACAACTGGAGCAGGAATATCCTCTCGAGCGCTTCGGCAAGTTATTTACCATCAGCTACCTGCTCATCAACACCCGCACCGGCCGCGTACGTTACAGCAGCGCAGGCCACCCCCCCCCACTGCTGATCCGCAGCGACGGTTCCTGTCAGGCCCTCAGTGCCGGCGGCTCGATTATCGGCACCGGTTGTTCAGGTCCCTTTGAAGAGGAGGAAGTCCTGCTGCATCGAGGCGACCGCTTGTTCCTTTATTCCGACGGAATCACCGAGCACAGCAACTATCAAGATCAACAGTTCGGCCAAGAACGCCTGCTCCGCAAGCTGGCCGCCAACAGAAAACGCGCCCTTGAACCGGCCTGCGACAACCTGATCGAAGCGCTGAAAAGCCACGGCCAAAATATGATTTTCAAGGACGACGTGACCCTGATCGGCATCGAATACCTGAACCATGACCACCCATAGTTGATGGTTTCGCAAAAAGCCATAAGATGGCTAAGCAAAAATTTCGACCGAGCCTTACAATGGCTGCTGAATAGCTTTTCGGCAAAGGTTCGGCAAAGGCTTCCCTTGAAGTCCCTCTGGCGTTAAAGTATAAACAACTGCTACCATTCCCGACCAAATTTATCGTTAAGATCTTTACCTGTAAAAGGATGTTTCCATGATCAAGTTGCTGCTTCTCTCCAGCAATCCTGAAGCGGTATCGGCCTGTCAAAAGGCCTTTGAAGAACTAGGGGTCTGCTGTGCATGGGCCGGCAGCGTTGCCGATATGCACCAGCAACTGGTGAGCACCCCCTTTAACGGCCTGCTTCTCGACGTACTAACCACCGCAAGGCTCTCGCCGAAGGACAGGGTTTTGGTTCAGGAGGTCTCGGAATACTACCCCACCTTGCTGATGCGCTGGAACACGGCGGCACAAAAGGTGCGTGGCCTGGTCTTTGGCGAGATTCTCGACAAAGATGACCCACTGGGAGACTTCGTTACCCGGTTTTGTCGACCCGAGCGCTCCCTGGTCTACCGAGAGAACAAGCGATACGATATCCACTTCAATGTCTTGTTGAGCTCAGATAAGGGCTTCTCCAAGGAACTGGTCGAAAAGACCGTTACCCTCGACCTGTCGCGGGGTGGCTGTTTTATTATTTCCAGCCGAAACTGGCAGAACATTGAGCACGCCTGGATTCGCTTGCTCGAGCTTACCGACCCCAGCCCCGTTCAAGTGCAACTCTGCCGCTACATTCCCTGGGGTGAGCAAGCGCGAATTTCCGGCATTGGAGTCAAATTTATGGCCCTGCCACCCAATCAACGGCAAGAAATCCATCGGCACTGCGAAGATCCTCAACTTTAACTTCGAAGGAGTTTTCGCCAAAAAGCCCTGCTATTCGCTCTCAAATTCTCGAAAATCTGGCCTTTAACAGCCAATTTTTCGTTTCGACTCGTCAAATCCGTCAGACTCCTAGAGCCAATTAGGCCCGGCTGGTTGGATCATCTCGCCCCTTTTCCCTTTGCCACGATGTGACCCGGTTTTCCCCTGCCATTTTTTAATCATTACCTGAGATCCTCATATTTCTTGCCTCGGATCAATTTCTTCGGTTACTGTTCTGGACTATTCTGAGTCCCAACAACAACCGCAGCCCGAGAAGGAGAAGTACCCCGTGCCCAACAGCAACAACACATTGGCAGCATCCGCCAACGAGGAAGCCGCCTTTCGTCCCTATCCCAGCAAGCTGTTTGTGGAGACAACCACCTATTGCAACCTGCTCTGCCCCATGTGCGTAAAGCAGGCAGAAGATAGCCAGGTGATCGAAGGCGACCTGAGTCAAGAAACCTTCGCCGCCCTGGAGCCGGTATTTCCCCACCTGGAATCTCTGGTACTCAACGGCATCGGCGAACCGCTGATGAACCCTCACCTGCTCGAATGGGTAGCCAGAGCCCGGCAAAAAATGCCCGACAGCGCCTGGATCGGCTTTCAATCCAACGGCCTGCTTCTCGATCAACAGACGGCCCTCGCCCTGGTCGATGCCGGCCTCGACCGCATCTGTCTGTCGGTGGACGGAGTCAGCCCCGAAACCTTCAGCAAAGTTCGAGAAGGCGAAAGCCTCAGCGACATGGATTGCGCCTTTGCCGTGCTGGCCGAAGCACGCCGTTCACGGCCGAAGGGGCGGCTCAAAGTCGGCGCCGAGTTCGTCACCATGCGCGAGAACTTTACTCAGCTGCCCGACACGGTGCGCTGGGTGGCCGAGCGGGGCGCCGATTTCTTCATCGTCTCCCAGGCCCTGCCCTACGACCCTTCCGGGGTGCAGCAGACCACTTACCACAACGCCAGCGAAGCAGCGGTCACCCTCTTCGATAAATGGAAACAAAAACTGGCGGATGTGGGGCTGGATATTTATGCCTACAACTATATGGCCTGGGAGCGGGAACGAGTTTTAAAGAACATAGTCGATCCGCGCATTCGCGAGGTCAACGCCATGGTAACCGAAATGCGCGCCGAAGCCCGCAAACTAGACATCTTCATGGATATCATGCAACTGCTAAAGCGGGACACGACCCTGCAGACCGCGGTGGAACATGTCTATGAAGAAGCACAACGGGTCGCGGATGAGATGGGCATCGAGCTCAAGCTGCCTGTGACCGTCCCCCTGACGGAACGCAAGTGCGAATTTGTCACCGGCGGATCGGCCTTCATCTCCTGGTACGGCGGCGTGCATCCCTGCTATTACCTGTGGCATCAGTACCGCTGCTACATCAACGACTGGGACCGACTGGTCAAGGTTAAGGAATTCGGACGTCTCGATGAACGCTCGCTGTTGGACATCTGGAATGATGATGAATTCAAGACTTTTCGCCACAACGTTGTGAAGTTTGACTACCCTTATTGCACCAATTGTTGCGTCGCCCCCTGCGACCTGGTCCAAGAGGAGGATTTTCTGCACGACTGCTTTGCCGGTAACGAGCCCTGCGGTTCCTGTCAATGGGCCATGGGGCTTTTGCAGTGCCTGCAGTAAGGCACCACACAACTAATCCACCAAAGATCGCAAAATTCGGTTAAAGTGATTCGCTTTTGTTCATCATAAATTTATTCAGGGAGAAAACCATGAAGTTTTTCGGCAAGAAAAAAACCCTTACCGGACTCGCCCGAACCTGCGGTTGAGCGGCTAAAATCGGTCCGACGGTCTTGTCGGACGCGCTACGGGGGTTGCCCGCCCCTACAGATCCAAACTTGCTAGTCGGTTTCGAATCAAGCGACGATGCCGCGGTCTATCAGCTCACCGATGACCTGGCGGTGGTCTCAACCGTCGATTACATCACCCCACCGGTAGACGATCCGATCTGGTTCGGTCGCATTGCTGCGGCCAATGCCCTGTCCGATATCTATGCCATGGGCGGCCGGCCCATTACCGCCCTGAATCTGGTGATGTACCCGGAGAAAAAGCTCGGTTCGAACATCCTGCGGGAAATCCTCAAAGGAGGCTACGAAAAGGTGGTCGAGGCCGGCGCCAGCCTGGCCGGTGGCCACTCCACCGATAACGAAGAGCCAGTCTACGGCTTATCTGTTACCGGAGTGGTGTCGCCCAAACGGATCCTCACCAACAACGGTGCCCAAGCGGGCGATGTCCTGATCCTCACCAAACCCCTGGGGACCGGAGTCCTTTTCAACGCCTGCCGTTCCGGCCGACTGCCCCGCGCAGAACTAGATTCGGTGCTGCCGCAGGTTGCTTTTCTCAACGGACTGGCGATGGAAACCGCCCTGAAATACGAGGTGCATGCCTGCACCGACATTACCGGGTTTGCTCTGGCCGGGCACGCCCTGGAGATGGCCTGGGGAAGCGGGCTGGTAATTCAGCTCGACTATACCGCCCTGCCCATTTACCCCAATGTTCTGGAGATGTATAAAAAGGGCGAAACCACCGGCAGTAACGGCGCCAACCGCAAACTGGTGGATGGGAAGTTGGACCTGGCGGCAACCCTGTCAGCCGCTCAGGAAGAATTGCTCTTCGACCCCCAGACCTCCGGCGGCCTGCTGCTGGCGGTCCCCGAGGATCAAGCAGATGCGCTACTGCGCGATTTGCGCCAAGCCGGCATTGCAGTCGCGACCATCATCGGTCAGGCGGAAGCTTGTTCCCAGCCAAAACTGCGGATTGTCTGACCGGTAGATCCTTTGCCGCCGCTGCCGGAACAACCGGCGACAGTCTGGTACTAAAACAGCAAAAGCCCGGTCTGATGACCGGGCTTTTGCTGTTATAACTAGCTTTCATCCGGAAACGGCCCTTTTCCCCAATCTCTGCGTCAATCTGCACGCTTGCTTGTGACTTGGGCCATCCCTGGCCCTCGCCCTGCGGGCAGCCTGGGGCTGTCCATTGCGCATCCTGCTTCATGATGCGGCGTAAACAACTACGCCTCCGCGCAATCGCTTGATTTCCTTGACCTTGGAGAAAATTGCTCGTTTCCCATATGAAAACGACACTGTATCCATCTAGAGTTTCCAGATGGGCACTAACTATCCTTCGGAACGCTGCGGCTTCAGAAGATGACGCCCTCTCAAGAATCGGGGCACCGTCACGGACCGGAGGAATGGGTCTTCAGCCATGACTGCATCGGAAAACACCGTACCGCCCTGCCCGGCTATGAACTCAGAATCCCCGTTAATGGATCATGGTGGTACACCGCAAGACGGGTGCTGGCCCGGGTAATAGCCACATAGAGCAAATTTCTACCCAACTCCGTTGGCGGATAAGCCCTTTGAGTTGGATTCCAAAGGATCACCCCCGCAAACTCCAAACCTTTGACCTGGTGCACATTGGTTATCAATATCCCCGGTTCAAAGGTTAATGACCCTGTTTGCAGCCGAACGCCGGGCAGATTTTTCAGAGCCCGATAAACCGTCTGCGCCTCTCCCTTATAGCGGCAAATAATCGCCGTCAAACTTTTGGTCTCGCGCTTAAGCAACGCCCCCAAGGCTCTGTACAAATGAGCTAAAGACTCTGGTTCACTGCTGCATTTATGAAATCTCGGATCAGGCCCCTCGTTGACGACCTGCGTTACCGGGCGTCTGGAAACCCGGGCCGCCAGGGCCATAATCTGTGCCGTCGAACGATAGCTGACGCTCAATTCCCCCGAAGAAAGCCCCTGATTCTGGAGTTCCACCTGAAAGATCGCAAAGCCCGAAGAATCGATTTGTTCCAAGATCTTCTGTTTCTCATCAGCGCAGATGGTCATACTGCGCCCCTTGGAAGAAGCACAGGTCATGGCTTTCAATTCCACCAGCGACAAATCCTGCGCCTCATCGATCAGAATATGGTCATACCAGCCAACTGCTGCCGAAACGACCTCTCCCGGGTTCCGCAGTTGAAGCAAAAGCAGCAGAATACCGGCATCGTCAAAAGCCAGCTCCTGCGTCTCGCCACGGACCAGACGCTGTCCGGCCTGCACCAGATCGGCCAGGCTGCAGGTACTCGCCAAATGCCGCCGCAACAAGGACTCCCCGGAGTAAAAACGCCCCAAATCCACCAACGGATCGCTGGCCGTCTTGGTCGTCTGCACATAGTCGACCAGAGCAGCGTACATTTTGGCCCCTTTTTTCAACGAGCCCAAGCCGTTGCCCTCCTTCACCGAAAACTTGACGGTCACCCCCAGAGAACGCAGCGCCTTGCCGGCCCAGGAATGAAAGGTTTCGACAGGCAACCGGTCGGTGAGCAGATCTGTCGAGGTCTGCTGCACATAGTCGCGCAGGGAGCGATTAAACATCACCACCAGGCACCGCTCCGGCCGAAAAGATTCTGGATAGTTGAACAGCAGAAAAGAAAGCCGGTGCAGCGCCACCGTGGTCTTGCCGCAACCGGCGCCCCCGGTCAAATAGAGGCAGCCCTCCCGCTGGCGGGTAATCAGGCCAAACTGCTCCCGGGAAATCAGAGAGACAATATCCACCATCCGGTGATCGCCCGAAGACTCCTTGCGCACCGCGCTGGCATTTTGCCGGCCCGGCGACTCCCACACATGGTTGGTCTTTATCAAGGTGCCGCTGCCGGTCTGCAGTGATAAAAGCTCTCGCCTCTGAATACCGTAAGCAATTTTCTTTTCGATCGTTCCGGTGCGCTCCCGGTCACCGATATCGTCCTCGTACTCCTCCCCCTGCTCCCAATCGTAATAGAGCTTCGAAATCTCGGCCTTGCGCCAGTCGGTTACCATCACCCGAGAGCCGACCATCAAGCTCTGCTTACCAAGAAGCAAATGCTTGCGACCAATGCGCGAATCATCGTCCTGAATGAGCAAGCCCGCCAGGTACGGAGCCTGCAACTGCTCAAAGGGCGGCAGATACCTAGCGGGATCGTGCTGAGACAAGCGGCAGATCTCGCTGGTCAGGCGGTCTTTTTCCCGAGGATCAACAGATTCCAGACGCTCCGCCTTCAGACAGGCAATTTTCCGATCATGCTCCTTCAGCCGGGACTTACGGTCGGATTGATAACGGTCTGCACAAGCGCAGACCTCAACCAATCGTTGCTCCTCTTCTCGGATAAAATCTTCGGTCATAGGTACTCAGCTATCCAGTCAACATAGGCATTGGATCTGTTGTTGTTTTTCGAAAGAGAGATTTGTATCATTTTCCCAAAAATAGACAAAGACTTTATAACACCTACCACAGAAATCATCTCTGGCAGGCGGTTCGGCTAATCGTGTCACTTAATATATTATCCCGACCAGCGAGTAGATGCTATCGGGACCGGACCAAGTCAACCTGTTGAATTACGCAGTTTAGTCTCAATGCAGCCGGTTAAAAACCCCTATGAAGCGATTTTCTGGAGAGGCAAAACAGCGCCATAGAAAACGGGCAATATCTCTGTCGCATTTGTTGAGAACAATCCTGCCCACCTATCGGACAAGGGGTACTCGCTACCAAAAGTAACGGCTTAATCCTTCAGGTTAATCACGGCGGATTTTCTTTGCCTTATACGAGCCAGTCCACTAAAGTTAATTAGAATTAAACTCCAGCCTAGCAGATAAGTAAGAAATTTATTGGATTTGCCTATTTGATAATCTCGACATTACTGTCTTGGAGATCCTGATCGGCCTTTCCTGACACGCCGACCGGAACGGCCTCATGGATTTTGTCCGAATCATGGCAAAAAAACTCCTACAGACCTTCATTATCCATGGTGAAGATGATTCATCCGAGAGCTTAGCCAACGCCCTGCGTACTGAACTGGTCCTTGGGAGTATGGTGACCCCGAATCCCTTACAAACCTTCGATGCCTAGAGTCGTGTTCATTCAGAAACATCGTAGTGTTCATCCAGAAACCCTGGATGGATACAGTGACGTTTTCATATGGGAAACGAGTTAGTCCGGTGTCGGATCGTCAAGGGTGCAAAGCAATAGACTTAGGAGGCCGCGATTTGAACAACAAAGACACGCTAATGATTCAATCCATCAAAGTGCCCGGCCTTTATGTTCTTTTTGGATTCCTTTGGATTCTTTTCTCTGACCAACTCTTACTATTAATAGCCGAGGATGCAGAAGACTTGGCGCGTATGCAGACCTATAAGGGATGGTTTT